>Ga0209482_1000586_pt1 | contig 30309 bp, 29 predicted proteins | sample CoawatmetaG10DNA_FD_187512 | JGI IMG/M metagenome (GOLD analysis project Ga0209482, IMG submission 187512) | Marine microbial communities from the West Antarctic Peninsula - Coastal water metaG104-DNA (SPAdes) (version 2) | ecosystem: Environmental > Aquatic > Marine > Coastal ...
AATATGATATTTTAACTAGCCTTGAGGATAATTTTCTTAAAAAAACTTCCTGGATAACAGGAGAGCTGCATGGAAACAGAGATTTTGAATTATTAAACCATCTTAACGGTTTGGGTTTTTCAATAAGCTTGAATAAAGAAATTGATAATAGGTTGTTTATGTTTAATGCTGGAAAACATGAAATTATTTCTAAGCTAAGTAAAAAGGAAGTAAAAATTCTTTAATTATCTAATATATTTTAAATATGAAAGTTAGTGCCTTTACATTTATTAAAAATGGCCAAATCTTAGGCTATCCATTTATAGAGTCTATTAATTCTATTTTATCAATTGTTGATGAATTTATTATCAATATTGGCGAAAGTGAAGATGATACACTGGAATTGATTCAGGCAATTGATAGCAATAAAATTCGTATTATTAAGTCTATATGGAATCCTAATATGCAAGATCGAGGATATGTCTATGGACAGCAAAAGATGATTGCACAATTTAATTGTACTGGTGACTGGGCTTTTTATATTGAAGGAGATGAGGTATATCATGAAGGCGATTTAAAAAAAATTAAAGACTCAATGCGCTTGCATCTTAATAATCCTAATGTTGAAGCACTTATATTTGATTATTACCACTTTTATGGAAATACTAATAGCTATCTTGACTCTCCTGGCTGGTATCGCTCTGAAGCACGAATTATTAAAAATTCATTGAGAACATATGCTCCAGATGGTTTATTTTGGCTTGTTTTAGAGGAAAATAAAAAAGGTAGATATCCTAAAGCAAAACATACAGGCGCAAATTGCTATCATTATGGCTGGGTTAGAAGTGAGGCTGAAATGAATCTTAAAAGTACTAAAGTTCAAAAATATTGGGGAAAGGAGCCAGTTAAAATTGATTATTCAAATATTGATCAATCTATTATTTATGAATTTAAAGGCACCCATCCAAAGGTTATTCAAGAGTGGCTTCCTAAAGAGTCTGGAATATTTCAAGCTAAAAAGAGTTATGTAAAAACAAACAAAGAAAAAAGACATGCAGCAATGATTAAATTTGAAAATTTATTTGGAATTGATTTAAGCAATAAGCATTATAAGCTTGTATGAAAAAAATTCTTATAGAACTTCCAACATGGCTTGGTGATGCAGTGATGACATCACCTGCGATTGAGAATCTTATTAAATATTTTATCAGCGCTCAAATTACAATAGTTGGTTCATTTGTCGCTGTTGAAGCTTTTAAAAACCATCCTTTGGTTTTTAGAACCCATGTTTTACAAAAAAATTATAGGGCTTTATATAAAACTGCAAATTTTTTAGGTAGTTTTGATTATTTTTTCTCTTTTAGGGGCTCTTTTCGTTCAAAGGTATTTAGTTTATTTCTTTCAAGTAAAAATAAGTTTCAATACAATCAAAAGAATGATTTATTAGGTCATCAGGTAGAAAGATATAATAATTTTATAAATAATTGTATTAATAAAGACTATTTACCGGGAGCTCTAGTTTTATATCCGAATGAAGCTTTATCAAGTAATAGTTTAAATCCATTAGTTGGAATAAGCCCAGGCTCAAGTTATGGGAGTGCAAAGCGTTGGTATCCAAAAGAATTTGCTAAAGTTGCAGCTAGTTTATCTAAAACACATCATATTGTAATACTTGGGAGTATTGCCGAGCAAGAAATAGCCTCAGATATTGAAAAAAAACTTATTGAAATAGGTGTTAGTAATTTTACTAATCTTGTTGGAAAAACTTCAGTAACAGAATTAATCAAACAAATTTCAACATTAGACTTATTTATTACTGGTGATAGCGGCCCAATGCATGTTGCTGCTAGTTTTCAAGTTCCAACAGTTTCAATATTTGGCCCTACTAAGAGTATTGAGACGGCTCAATGGCTATCAAAAAAAAGTATTATTATTAAAAAAAATCTAGATTGTCAGCCCTGTATGAAAAGAGTATGCCCCTTAGGGCATCATGACTGTATGAAGCTAATCAAGGCAAATGAAGTTATAAGTGCTTGTAGTGATTTAATCTTTAGCAGTAAAGGCAAGTTCAACTAGGTGACAAATAGTATGTCCTAAGAAAATATGCATTTCCTGAATACGCGGCGTATCAGATTCAGGAACTATTAAATTAACATCACATACTTTATTAAATTCTCCACCATCCCTTCCACTGAAACCAATTGTCTTACAATTTTTTTGCTTTGCCTCTATCAGTCCATTAACAACATTTTTACTTGTGCCCCCAGTACTTATACCAATGGCAACATCTTCAGGGTTTGCTAGGGCTTCTACTTGCCGAGAGAATATTCTTTCATAGCCATAATCATTTCCAATAGCCGTCAGTATAGAAGTATCAGTAGTGAGTGCAATTGCTGATAAGCCTTTGCGTTCCGTTTTATACCTGCTAACTAATTCTGCAGCAATATGTTGAGCATCTGCAGCACTTCCACCATTACCAAAAAATAATATTTTTCCACCATTTTTTAAACAATTAATGCAGATATTTACTGCTTTTTCAACATCCTGACCCATGGATTTCATTGCAGCTTGGCTTGTCTTTATGTTTTGTATAAATTCATTTTCAATTATTTTTTGCATATTTACTTAACCTTTTTAATTTTTTCAATTATTTTTGAGGTACTTCTACCCTTAACGAATTCGATGAACTTTAATTCATCTACAATATCCTCTCCAACCACTTCTTTTCCTTCATAGTCGCCACCCTTCACCAGGGTATGAGGTTTAATCATGCTAATTAAATTGTAAGGCGTTTTTTCATCAAAAATTACTACATAGTCAACGACTTCCATCGCGGCTAAGATATAAGCTCTATCTGTTTGATTGTTAACAGGTCTCCCACTTCCTTTTAAAAGTTGTACTGACTTGTCAGAATTAAGTCCAATTATCAAAACATCACCTAAGTTTTTGGCAGCCTCTAAGTATCTTATATGTCCAATATGAAGTAAGTCAAAGCAACCATTAGTAAATATGATTTTTTTGCCTCTTTCCTTTAAATCTTTAGTTAGAAGGCAAATCTCTTCTAGATTTTTTATATGCTCTTCGCTTGATGATTTGTGAAGACTGGATTCATATTCAATAATTTCATTAAGAGTTGCAGTTGAACTTCCTATTTTGCCTATTACTACTCCTGCAGCAAGATTAGAGAATTGAACAGCACTATCAATATCAAGATTGCAAGATATGGCAAACCCTAATGATGCTAAGACTGTATCACCAGCTCCAGTGACATCATAAACTTCTTGTGTTGAAGTTGGATGAATGCGTAATTCATTATCATAAATAGCAATCCCTTCATCACTAAGAGTTACGATTGACACATCTAAATCAAAATCTTTTTTAAGTCTAATAATTGATTCTTTTAAGCTGGAATCAATATTGGTAGCTTCCATTGCTTCTTTTCTATTTGGAGTGAGAAGAAAAGCACCTTTATATTTTGAAAAATCTGAGCCTTTGGGATCAATTAGTACTTTTTTATTATGTTTTTTAGCTATTTTTATTATAGATTGAGTTAATTCTTCTGTTAAGACTCCTTTGCCATAATCTGATAACAAAATCAATTCATAATTTTTAATAATCTCATTAAAGCTTTCCAGAATAAAGTTTTGAGAGTTGGTATTTATTTCATCAGTGCTCTCCCTGTCAAATCGAGAAACTTGCTGATTTGAGGCAATAATCCTGCTTTTTTTTGAAGTAACCCTTCCGCTTTGTGTAAAAACATATTTAGTAGGCACTTCAATATCATCTAATAATGCTTTAAGTTCCTTAGAGGTTAAGCAGTCTCCCACTACACTAATGACATCTACTTTAGCGCCAAGTGCCTTAAGATTATTAATTACATTTCCTGCACCACCTAAAATAGTACTTTCTTTCTGAATGTTTACTACTTGAACTGGAGCTTCAGGCGAAATTCTTTCACATTCTCCCCAAAGGTAATGATCAATCATAAGATCACCAATGACTAAAATCGATGGGTTTTTATTTTTTAAATTAATCATAAAGAAGGTTTATTATGAGATATTATTATTTCCTCTACATAAGCACTAATTCCCTTTTCTAAGGTAAATTTTGGCGAATAGTTCAAGGATTCCGTTGTCAAACTAATATCGGCTTGAGTATGAGATTGATAGCCTTTATGGGGGTTTGGGAAATATTCAGTATCAAAATTGGTGCCAAATTCTTTTTGTAAGAGGTCAGAAATATCTTGAAAGCTTCTTGGTATTCCAGTACCAACATTATAAATACCATTTTTTTTAGCACTACATGCTTTGATATTTGCTTGAATAACATCTTCAATAAATATAAAGTCTCTAAGAATTTGATTTGAGTTATCAAATAACCTTGGAGGTTTTTCATTTAAAATTTGGTGTCCTAATTGAATAACCATTGAAGCTGTATTATTTTTATAAAACTCCCTAGGACCATAAACATTAAAGTATCTTAGACCATAAACATTTGTTTCAGGATTGTTTTTAATGAATCGACTGGCGATCTTATCCATTGCATACTTACTATATCCATAAGGATTTTCTGGTGACTCAATTCCAATCGTCTGAGGGGAATCTAAGCTTCCATATGTTGCAGCTGAACTTGCATAGATTAGCGTCGAGTTATTTTTTTTTGTGAGCTCTAAGAAGTAATAAAAAGAGTTAACATTAGTTTTTATTATAATTTCTTGATCATAAACTCTTGTATCTGAGATAGCAGCTTGATGAAAAATGTAATCAAATTTATATCCATTAAGTTTATTTAAATCACTTTGACTGTTAATATTTCCACATATAACATCTCCTTTGAAGCCAATCAAATTTTGAAAATGACCAAAACTCTGAAGATTGCCGTTGGAAAAAACAGACTCACTGCGGAAGCGATCAAATACTACGATTAGTGAATTAGGATAATTTTTTTGAAAGTAGAATGCTAGATTGCTTCCAATAAAACCAGCTCCTCCAGTTATGAGGATAGTTTTATTATTGAAATCAATGTCTGAATAAATCATTATATTTATATGTAATACAGTTTAAGATATTATTATATAGATTAAGTAGTTATTTAACTACTTTGCTAATAAACGATTTAATTAATAGTGTAATAAACTTATCTTATGTTCAATATTAATATTGACTAATCTTATAATGCATACTTAAGAGTATTTTTTTATTATTCCTTATCTTGTAACAGCTATTATATAATTAACACGATGACAATAATCCCAGTAATTTTAGCGGGCGGATCAGGCACTCGCTTGTGGCCTTTATCTCGTAAGTATCATCCAAAGCAGTTTTTACCATTAGCTGGTAAAAAGTCAATGCTTCAGGAGACTTTGCTTCGTCTTCAGGGGTTAGACCAACTAACTAATCCAGTTATAGTTTGCAATAATGATCATCGTTTTATTGTTGCAGAGCAGCTGCTTCAAATTAAAATTAAAAATTCAACAATTCTTCTTGAGCCATCTGGAAGAAATTCTGCGCCAGCTATCGCAGCAGCAGCAATTAATATAATTAAAAATAATCAGCATACCGATTCAGTCATGCTTGTTCTCTCAGCGGACCATGTAATTGAAAATGTTGACACCTTTCATGCGGCAATAGATATTGCTTGTTTGCAAGCTAAGCTTGGAAAACTAGTGACATTTGGAATTCCTCCTGATGGGCCAAATACAGAGTATGGATATATTAAGTATAAAAAAGTAAAGAAAGAGAGTTTTCATAAAGTAATCTCATTTATTGAAAAACCTAATTTAGATGAAGCAAAGAAGTATATTCTAGATGGAAATTATCATTGGAATAGCGGTATGTTTATGTTTAAAGCTGAAACTTTAGTTGATGAATTGAAAATATACTGTCCAAATATATTAAGCCCTGTCTCAACTTCAGTCTATGAATCTTCAAATGATCTTGATTTTATTCGTTTAGAAAGGCATGCGTTTGAATCCAGCCCAAGCGATTCAATTGATTATGCTTTAATGGAAAAAAGCAAGAATGTTGTAGTTGTGCCTTTAAATGCTTCTTGGAGTGATGTTGGAACTTGGAGTGCGCTATATGATCTTGGTGATAAGGATGGAGATGGTAATGTTCTTAAAGGAGATATCTTTACTGAGAATACAACTAATTGTTATATTCAATCAGATAGGCAGTTTATTGGAACAATAGGGCTTCAAGACTTAATTATTATAAATACACGGAACGCCACTTTAATTTCTAATAAAGCAGAATCAAGTAAAGTAAAAATAATTGTAGATCACCTTAACAAAGAAAATAGAGATGAACAAAATTATCATACAAAGGTTCACCGTCCATGGGGTTGGTATGAGTCTATTGAGTCTGGAAAGCATTTTCAGGTAAAAAGACTTCATGTAAACCCTGGAGCTAAACTTTCTTTACAAATGCATCATAAGAGATCTGAGCATTGGGTTGTGGTCAAAGGAGTTGCTACAGCTACTAATGGAGAAAATATTCTAACCCTCACTGAGGGAGAGTCAACATTTATACCTGCAACTATTAAGCACACTTTAGAGAATCGTGAGGATATTGACTTAGAGCTAATAGAGGTTCAAAGTGGAACTTATTTAGGTGAAGATGATATTATCAGATTTGAAGATAACTATGGTAGAGATTAAATTTGCAAAAACTATTTAAATATTATTTAAGGATGGATTAATGAAGAGGAAAGTAGCGTTAATATCAGGAGTAACAGGCCAAGATGGGGCTTATTTATCAGAATTTTTACTAGATAAGGGTTATGAGGTTCATGGTATAAAGCGTCGGTCTTCGTCTTTTAATACAGAGCGTATAGATCATCTTTACCAAGGCCCTCATGAGTCTGATAGGCAATTTATCCTGCACTATGGGGATCTTTCTGATTCTATGAGTGTTGTTCGTATCATTAAAGAGATTCAGCCGGACGAAATATATAATTTGGGAGCACAATCTCACGTGGCAGTTTCATTTGAAACTCCTGAATATACAGCAGATACTGTAGGTTTGGGAGCTTTACGTATACTAGAGGCAATTCGTATTTTGGGCTTAGAAAAGAAGACTAAATTTTACCAAGCATCCACTTCAGAGCTTTATGGTGAAGTTAAAGAGGTGCCTCAAAAAGAAACTACTCCATTTTATCCTCGCTCACCATATGCCGCTGCAAAATTATATGCATATTGGATAAGTATTAATTATCGAGAGGCTTATGGAATTTTTGCTTGTAATGGAATTTTGTTTAACCATGAATCTCCAATTCGTGGAGAGACGTTTGTGACTAGAAAAATTACTCGAGCATTGTCACGTATTTCTCTAGGCCTTCAAGAAACTCTTTATTTAGGTAATATAAATGCTAAAAGGGATTGGGGGCATGCTAAAGATTATGTTGAAATGCAGTGGCTGATGCTTCAACAGGATGAGCCGGAAGATTTTTGTATAGCGACAGGGATTCAATTTTCGGTACGTGATTTTATCGATGTTGCATGGGGCTATTTGGGACACAAAGTCCGCTGGGAGGGGAGTGGTATAGATGAAAAAGGATATGATGTTTCTTCAGGTAAATTGATTGTACAGGTTGACCAAAGGTATTTTCGTCCCACTGAGGTTGAAACTCTTTTAGGCGATCCAACTAAGGCAAAGGAGAGGCTTGGATGGGTTCCAAAAATTACCTTTCAAGAGATGGTCAGTGAGATGATGGAAAATGATATCAATATTGCAAAACGAGACTCACTTGTTTCTAAACATGGCTTTAAGGCGCCTGAATTTAATGAATAACTAGCTAAGTTATGAATATCGATGACAAAATTTATGTTGCTGGACATCGTGGCCTTGTAGGTTCAGCAATATTGAGAGAATTAAAACATACGGGTTTTAAGAATATACTGACTCGAACCCATAAAGAACTTGATCTAATTAATCAGGATGATGTAAAGAATTTCTTTAAAGAGTACAAGCCCGACTATGTAATTCTAGCCGCTGCAAAAGTAGGTGGAATATTTGCTAATAATACATTTCCGGCTGAATTTATTTATCAAAACCTTATGGTTGAAGCAAATGTAATTCATAATTCATATTTAAATAATGTAAAGCGATTGCTTTTTTTAGGGAGTACTTGTATTTATCCTAGGGAAGTTAAACAGCCTATGAGTGAAGAGGCATTGTTGACAGGTGTTTTAGAGCCAACTAATGAGCCATATGCTCTCGCTAAGATTGCAGGAATTAAACTTTGTGAATCATATAATCGCCAGTATGGTACTGATTTTAGATCAGTAATGCCTACAAACCTTTATGGCATTAATGATAATTTTTATGACAAAAATTCACATGTTATTCCAGCTCTTATGAAGCGTTTTCATAATGCTAAAATTAATAATGAGCCGGAGGTTCAAGTTTGGGGTTCTGGAAGAGTTATGCGTGAATTTCTATATGTAGATGATATGGCAAAAGCCTCAATATTTGTTTTAGAATTAGATGAAGATTCTTACCAATTAAATACTCATCCTATGTTGTCTCAAATTAACGTGGGCACAGGTGTTGACGTTACTATAAGTGAACTGGCGCTCACTATGAAGCGAGTAGTAGGGTATAAGGGAAGTCTAAGGTTTGATGCCTCAAAGCCAGATGGAGCGCCTAGAAAACTAATAGATATTTCAAGATTATCAAAGATGGGTTGGAATTATAGTGTAGACCTTGAAAAGGGTTTATATAAAACCTATGAATGGTATTTAAATAATATAAATCATTAATAATATGAAAATTCTTGTAACTGGTGGAGCTGGTTTTATTGGTTCTGCATTAATTCGGTATTTGATTAATAATACAAATCATAATATGTTAAATTTAGATAAATTAACTTATGCTGGAAATTTAGATTCTCTATTAGCTGTTGTCTCTAATAAAAGATATAGCTTCATTAAGGCTGATATTTGTAATTTAGGACAACTTGATAAGATTCTTGATGAGTTTAAGCCCGATATTATTATGCATTTAGCTGCAGAGTCTCATGTTGATAGGTCAATTGATGGGCCAGCAGATTTTATTCAAACCAACATAGTTGGGACATATAATATGTTGAAGGCATCTCACGATTATTGGCTTTCTCGGGACTCAGATTTTCAAGAAAACTTTCGTTTTCATCATATTTCTACTGATGAAGTATATGGAAGTCTTGGGAGTGAAGGGTTGTTTTCAGAGACAAGTGTTTATGATCCAAGCTCACCTTATTCTGCCTCCAAAGCATCTTCTGATCATTTAGTGAGAGCGTGGTATAGAACTTATGGATTGCCAGTTATTATTACCAATTGCTCAAATAATTATGGTCCATTTCAATATCCAGAAAAACTTATTCCTCTTTCTATTTTGAATGCATTAGAAGGCAAGCCAATTAAGATTTATGGAAATGGAAGGCAAGTTAGAGATTGGCTTTATGTTGATGATCATGTGCATGCGTTATACGAAGCAGTATCAAAAGGAACAATTGGAGAGACATATAATGTCGGAGGTCATAATGAAAAGACTAATCTTGAGGTTGTTTACTCTTTATGCTCAGCTCTAGATCAATTAAAACCAAGCTTAATTAATGGTGTTACAAATTACTCAGATTTAATTGAATTTGTTCCTGATAGGCCAGGCCATGATCAGCGTTATGCAATAGATGCAAGTAAAATTTTAGATGAACTAAACTGGAAGCCAGTTGAAACTTTTGAGTCAGGCCTCTATAAGACGGTAAAATGGTATTTAAACAATAACAATTGGTGTGATAGTATTTCAAAGAATAGTTTTGAAAGAAATCGTATTGGAATCTTAGATAAACCATGAAAGGTATAATATTAGCAGGTGGTTCAGGCAGTAGGCTATATCCAGTCACGAAGGTAATTTCGAAGCAACTATTGCCTGTATATGATAAGCCAATGATTTATTATCCACTTACTACGTTAATGCTTGCTGGTATTAGAGAGATTTTAATTATTTCAACTCCTCAAGATACGCCTCGATTTGAAGAACTACTTGGAGATGGGCGTCAATTTGGTATTAGTTTAATCTATAAGATTCAAGATTCACCTGATGGCTTAGCACAATCTTTCTTGATAGGTGAGGACTTCATTAATGGTGATTCATGTGCATTAATATTAGGTGATAATTTATTTTTTGGACATGACTTTTCAAGCTTATTGAAAAATTCGTCAGCTAAGAAAGTTGGAGCAACCGTTTTTGCATATCCTGTCAAAGATCCTGAGCGCTATGGCGTGGTTAATTTTGATGATACTGGTAAGGCGCTTTCAATAGAAGAGAAGCCTGAACATCCTAAGTCAAATTATGCGGTAACTGGTCTTTATTTTTATGATAATAAGGTTGTAAATATTGCAAAAACTGTTAAAAAGTCTCAACGTGGCGAGTTAGAAATAACATCAATTAATCAATATTATTTAGGTAAAGGTATTTTGAATGTTGAAATAATGGGAAGAGGTATTGCTTGGCTTGATACAGGTACACACGATTCACTCCTTGATGCGTCGCAATTTGTAAGAACAATTGAAAAGAGACAAGGCCTTAAAATTGCAAGCCCAGAAGAAGTCGCATGGCGCAATAAATGGATAAATGATGCCGAATTAAAACTACTTATTAAATCTATTGAAAATAGCTCTTATGGAGATTATCTTCTTAATTTAATTGAACAAAAAATATATTAATGGAAATTAAAAAAATATTTATTCCTGGAGTGTTGATTATAAAGCCAAAGGTGTTTATTGATAATCGGGGTTTTTTTCTAGAAAGTTGGAATCAAAAAAATCTTTTTAATACTTCTGGTATTAATGATAGTTTTGTTCAAGATAATCACTCAAGATCCACTCTAAAAGGGGTTTTGAGAGGACTTCACTACCAGTTAAATTTTCCACAAGGAAAATTAGTAAGAGCTGTTTCTGGAAGCATATTGGATGTAGTAGTAGATTTAAGGAAGTCATCACCAACTTTTGGGAAGTATTTCTCTATTGAGTTAAATGATGAAAATAACTTCCAACTTTGGGTTCCAGTCGGTCTTGCCCATGGTTTTTTGACCTTAAGCAATAATACTGATGTAATATATAAAACTACAGAATACTATTTTCCAAATGATGAGTCTTGTATTAAATGGGATGATGTAAATCTAGGTATTGATTGGAAACTTAAAGGAGATAAGCCAAAATTGTCGAATAAAGATGAAAAAGGAATAGCATTTAAGGCTGCTAACTACTTCTTATGAAGATTGATTTATCAATTAGTGATATTGATGCCTTGATTTTTGATTTTGATGGAGTATTGACAAATAACCTAGTTTTTTTAGATGATAAAGGCAATGAGTCAGTCTGTTGCAGCAGATCTGATGGACTTGCTTTTGATGTATTACGTAAGCTTGAGAAGCCTGCATATATTATATCTACAGAAAAAAATCTAGTTGTTTCTTCAAGGGCAAAAAAATTAAAAATTGAGGCAATTCAGGGAGTTTCAGATAAAGTAGAAGCTCTCTTGGAGTTAATTAAAATCCATGATTATGATTTGAAGCGAATTTTATTTGTAGGTAATGATCTCAATGACTATGGTGTAATGAAATTATGCGGGCATACAGCTTGCCCATCAGATAGTCATTTAGAGATCAAAAAACTATCTGATGTAATCCTAGATGCGCAAGGTGGAAATGGTGTTGTAAGAGAGTTATTAGAAAAAACTTTAAATATTAACTTCAAGCAATATTTTACTTAAACAAATATCTTTCATTAATTCCAAAAATTAGAGAGGGTTATTATTATGATTTATAAATTTTTTTGGGTTATAAGAGCAATTTTTTATAAATTATTTTTTAAAAAAATTGGTTCTTTATCATATATTGGTAAGCCAGTTTTTTTGCATGGTATATCAAGAGTAGCACTTGGAAGAAAAGTGAGAATTTTCCCAGGATCGAGAATTGAAACTCATGGTGTAGGGAAAATTACAATTAATGAAAATGTTGGAATAGGTCAGAATTTTCATATCATTGCTGGAGGAGATTTAGTCATTGGTAAAGGAACTATAATTTCTGCTGAAGTTTTTATAAATGATATGGATAATACTTATGAAGAAATTGGTAAAAATGTTCTTGAGCAGAAGTTTATTGTAAGCAAAACTAGTATTGGTGAAAATTGCTTTATCGGTATTGGAGCTAAAATTATGGCAGGAACGACTCTTGGTAATCAGTGTATTGTTGGAGCAAATTCAGTTGTGAAGGGAAATTATCCAGATTATTGCGTGATTGTAGGTGCTCCTGCAAAAATTGTTAAAAAGTATAATATGGAACTTTGTATTTGGCAAAAAACAAATGAATTCGGAAAATTTATTGATTAAATATTTTTTCTTAATGCACTTAATTACTATTGATTTATGAACCTTAACGGAAAAAATGTTTTACTATTAGCGCCAAATTTCTTTGAATATAAGCAAAATATTCATAGTGAATTGCTTACCCTTGGCGCAAATGTTGTTAGTTTTAATGAAAGAATTTCAGATAAGCCAATAATAAAAGCAATAATTCGCATGAGACTTCATTTTTTAATTTCTCCTCTCATTAATAATTACTATAAAAAAATAATAAATGAAGTTGAAAATATCAACCTCGATTTTATTTTTATTATCAATCCTGAGGTAATTAATAAAACCATTTTTGATTGTTTATGTAACAACAATTCAGGGGTTAGAACTATATTGTACTTATGGGATTCTATTAATAACAAGCCTCATTTTGAAAAACTATTTTGCTTATTTGATGAAATGTGGAGCTTTGATAAGAGCGACTGTAAAAAAAATGAAAATTTAAAATTCCTACCTCTATTCTTCGACACATCTTATATTCAGGCTGCTAAGTCTAATACTGAATTAGAGTATGATTTTTGTTTTATTGGAACAGTTCATTCAGACAGGTTTGCAATAGTTAATTCTATAAGATCACAAGCAAAAGATTTAGGATTAAAAGTTTATGTCTTTATGTATTTACCAAGTAAGCTGATGTTCTTTTACAAAAAATTCTTTGATAAAGGTTTTTCGGGTATTAAATACTCTGACTTGTCTTACACTCCATTATCTGAAGATGAGATTATTAATATTTTGGCAAAGTCCAAAATTGTAATTGATATTAATCATAACCTTCAAAATGGCTTAACGTCAAGAACCTTTGAAACTCTTGCAGCAAATAAAAAATTATTAACTACAAACAGTAGTATCAGTGAATATGATTTTTATGATAAAAATAATATTGATATCATAAACAGGAATAACCCTAAATTGAGTGCTGATTTTTTAAGTAGTGAGTATAATGTTGATATGTCTCAATTAATAAGTAACTACTCAATTAAAAACTGGGTAACAGAGATTTTTCGTATTAAAAATTAAGTTTTTTTTATAATTATTCATGATAAATATTTTTCAGCCAACACTTGGACAAGATGAACTAGATGAATTATCTAAAGTTTTTGAGAGTAATTGGATTGGTAAGGGAGAGTACGTAGATAGATTTGAAAAATTATTTGCAATAAATCTTAGAGTTAATAGTGAAAACTTCATTTCCACGACTAGCTGCACTGAAGGAATTTTTTTGGCAGCTGACGTTTTTAATTTTACTCCTGAAGATGAAATAATAGTCCCATCTATTAGCTTCCCTTCAGTTGCTAGCGCAGTTCTTTCAAAAGGAGCAAAAATTGTTTTGTGTGATGTAGATAAGTCTACATTAAACGTTTCTAGTGAGCATATAGCTAAAGTAATTACAGAAAAAACAAAGGCAGTCTTTGTTACCCATTATGGGGGAATTCCCTGTGATATGGATCCAATAATTAAACTATGTTATAAAAATAATATTAAAGTTATTGAAGACAGTGCTTGTTCTGTTCAAAGTTTTTACAAGGGTAAGGCGTGTGGAACAATTGGAGATATGGGTATATGGTCTTTTGATGCAATGAAAACTATCTGTACTGGAGATGGTGGAATGATTTATTTAAAATCACTTGATAATGTAAATATTGCAAAAGAACTTTTATATCTTGGTCTTCCAGTAAAAACTAAAAGTGGGATGGATAGCTCAACACGTGAATCTAATTGGTGGGAGTTTGAAATAAATAGACCTGGTAGAAGATCGATTATGAATAATATTGCTGGTGCTATTGGATGTGTCCAGATGGAAAAGTTGCCTGAATTTATTAAAAGAAGGAAGCAAATATTTAATAAATATTACAGTGCATTCAAAGACATTGATTGGATAGATTTGCCCGAAGAGCCAAGTTTTAATTATGAGTCTTCTTATTATTTTTTTTGGATTCAGACAAAATATAGAGACCAACTTGCTAAACATTTATTAAAGCATGATATCTACACTACCTTTAGATATTGGCCTTTGCATAAAATAAAACTTTTTAATAAAAAAAATATTGTCTGTAACGACTCTGAATATGCAGGTAATTACACTTTAAATATTCCATTGCATCAATCTCTTAATGACGAGGATGTAGATAAAGTTATAAATACAATAAAATCTTTTAAGGAGAAGAAATGAAAGCCGTAATTTTAGCAGGTGGCCTTGGAACTCGAATTAGTGAGGAAACTGAGAATATTCCAAAACCAATGATTCGTATTGGTGGAATGCCTATCATCTGGCATATTATGAAGCATTACTCAAAATATGGAGTAAATGATTTTATAATTTGTTGTGGGTATAAGGGCTATGTAATAAAAGAATATTTTTCAAATTATTTTCTGCATGTTTCTGATATGACATTTAATATGAAAGATAATGAAATTAAAGTCCATCAAAAACGTGCTGAACCATGGAATGTTACTTTAGTTGAAACTGGAGGAGATACCATGACTGGAGGAAGAATCAAACAAATTGAAAAATATGTTAAAGATGATGATGCATTCTTTTTAACTTATGGTGATGGAGTCAGTAATGTTGATATTGGAGCGTTGCTTGAGTTTCATCAAAAAAAAGGAAAGCTATCAACATTAACTGCTGTCCAGCCACCAGGTCGTTTTGGTATCCTTGAAATTAATGAAGATTTGGTTGAAAACTTCAAAGAAAAACCTCAAGATGACGCCTCTAGAATAAATGGTGGTTTTTTTGTACTATCACCAAAAGTGATAGATCTCATAGATGATGATATGACTATCTGGGAGCAAGGGCCTATGAATTCTTTAGCTAATCAGGGTGAGCTTGCTGCATTTAAACATGATGGCTTCTGGCAGCCCATGGACACATTGAGAGAAATGAATTATTTACAAAAACTTTGGAATGATAATGAAGCTCCATGGAAGACTTGGTAAAAAATGATGGTTGATAAAGACTTCTGGAAAGGAAAAAGAGTTTTTTTAACAGGACATACAGGTTTTAAAGGAAGTTGGTTATCAATTTGGCTAACATCCATGGGGTCTATAGTAAAGGGTTATTCCCTTCTTCCACCAACTAGTCCATCTCTATATGTTGAAGCTAGAGTTGACGAATTAATTGAATCAACTATTGGTGATATTAGAAATCAAAAAGAGCTTGCGAATAGTATGCTTTTATTTGATCCTGAAATTCTTATTCATATGGCTGCTCAGCCATTAGTTAGATATTCATATAATGAACCCATTGAAACTTATGAAGTAAATATTATTGGAACTGCAAAGGTTTTGGAGGTTGCAAGAAGTTGTAATAGATTAAAGGCTATTATCAATATTACAACTGATAAATGTTATGAAAATGTAGGTTTTGACAAGAGTTATACTGAAGGTGACTCAATGGGAGGGGTTGATCCCTATAGTTCTAGTAAAGGTTGTGCAGAATTAGTTACTGCATCATACAGGCGTTCTTTTTTTAATGATTTGGGTATTGGGATTGCATCAGTCCGAGCAGGAAATGTCATTGGAGGAGGAGATTGGGCTACCGACAGGCTTATTCCAGATATCTTAAAGTCCTTTGAATTAGATAAGGCAGTTGAGGTGAGAAACCCTAATGCTACTCGTCCATGGCAGCATGTTCTTGAGCCATTATCCGGATATCTCTTACTAGCCCAAAGACTCTATTATAATAATGAAGATTATTCAGAGGGCTGGAATTTTGGTCCTGATGAAAAAGATGTTAAGCCAGTTCATTGGATTTTAGATAAAATGACTTCTCATTGGCCAGATGCAACCTGGAAATTGGATAAAAATAGTAATCCATATGAAGCTAGCTTTTTAAAATTAAATATTTCAAAAGCTTCTGAAAGACTTGGTTGGAAACCAACTTGGGATCTACAAATGACGCTGTTAAATATAATAAGATGGCATAAACTCTGGTTAGATGGATCTGACATGCGAAAAGTATGCGCTACTGAAATTGATAATTTTACTAATGATATGAATAAATGAAAAATCAAATGAATGATTTAGAGCAAATTTCCTATGCAAAAACCGTTTATGGACAGGAGGAAATTGATGCTGTAGTTAAGTGTTTATCTGAATCAACCCAGTTTGGTAATTACTCAAGGAAGTTTGAGCGAAAGATTGCTGATCTATTTAACAAGAAGCATTGTCTATATGTTAACTCAGGCTCTTCTGCGCTCTTTATTGGAGTAGAGGCGTTTAGTTTTCCCCCGGGTGGAGAAGTTATAACTCCTGCACTAACTTTTTCTACATCAATTGGATGTTTGGTTAAAAATGATTTAATTCCTGTTTTCGTTGATGTTGAGCCATTAACCTACTGCATTGATGTTAGTCAAATCGAAGCGCAAATTACTGAAAAAACTGTGGCTATTTTAGCGCCAAATCTGATGGGTAATCTTTGCGACTGGCCTGCAATTAGAGAAATAGCAGATAGATTCAATTTAATAGTAATTGAGGACTCTGCTGACACCCTTGGTGCAACCATAAATAGTCAAGGATCTGGCTTCTATTCTGATATGTCAATAACCAGTTTTTATGGTTCTCACATAATTAACTGTGCTGGTAATGGAGGTGCTTTAGCAATTAATAACAAAAAAGTTATGGAAAAAGCAAAGTTATTGAGATCTTGGGGGCGAAGCTCATCATTGTTCGATGAAAAAAGTGAAGCTATTGAAAATAGGTTCAATGTTGATCTCGATGGTATTGATTATGATGCTAAGTTTGTTTTTGAGACTGTTGGTTATAACCTTGAGGGTAATGAGCTAGGGGCTTCTTTTGGGATGGTTCAGCTTGAGAAGTTGGATCAAAATATTGCTTCACGACAAGCTAACTTTGAGAGGCAGTGTAAGTTTTTTAATAACTACCCTGACTACTTTTCAAATCCTCAAGAGACAATTGGATGTAGAACAGCATGGTTAGCTTTTCCCATTCTTATCAAAGAAGGTGCGCCATTCACTCGAAAAGAATTCCAAATTTTCTTAGAAAAGAGGAATATTCAAACTAGAGTCGTTTTTACTGGCAACATTCTAAGACAACCAATGTGCAAGAATATTTCCAGAAAGGTTTTGAAGGAAGGGTATCCAAATGCAGATAGAGTTATGGCTAGAGGTGTTTTACTTCCATTACATCATGGTATGACAGAATCTATGTTCAGCCGTTTACACGCTACTATTCATAAGTTTACTGAGCAATATGACTAGCTCGTTGAGGCATTTATCCTGGTTTAGATAAAGAGCAATTAAACAATATTGATGAAAAAATTAAAAAGTTTTTTGGCTTAAGGTTCTGATTTTTTTTATAATTATTGTCTTTATTGAGATAGTTATAAGCGAATTTATGTTTATAAAGGATTATATTAATGAAGATAGCAATTTTTGGAGCATCCAGTGAGATAGCAAAAGATTTAATTATTTCTTATTCATATAACGCAAATAATGTTTTTGCACTTTTTGTTCGAGACACTAAAAGCTTTGAAGATTGGGCTAAAACTCATAAATTAAATAATAATTTTAAAATTTATGATTATTTGGATTTCTCTAATAACCAAGATTATGAAGTTATAATAAACTTTGTTGGTGTTGGTGACCCTATAAAAGCTAAGAAAATTGGCTCTGATATTATTCAAATAACTGATAAATTTGATAATATTATTATTGATTATATAAAAAATCATAAAAAAACAAAATATATTTTTATGAGCAGTGGGGCAGTTTTTAGTGGAAATTTTGATAAACCTGTAAATGAAAATACTTTAAAAACATCTACAATTAAACCCAATTTAATTGACTCTTACACACTAGCAAAATTAAATACAGAAAATAAGCATAGATCTCTAAAAAACTATAATATTATTGACTTAAGGGTATTTAACTACTTTAGTGCTTCACAAGATTATAATTCTGGTTTTTTATCATCTAATATTGTAAATTCAATAATTAATAAACAAGTTTTAAAAACCACACCTGAAGAAATCTTTCGTGATTATATAACACCTACAGACTTTTTTAATCTTGTTGAATCTATTATTAATTCTGGACCATTAAATTCTGCAATAGATTGTTATACGAAATCACCAGTTTCTAAATTCCATTTATTGACTACTCTAGAAGAGAAATTTGAACTAAAGTATAAAATTATTGATGGTAAATCTAATCAAGGCGTTGGGGGTTTTAAGACAAATTACTATTCTATAAATAAATTTGCTAAAAGTTTAGGTTATGAGCCTAAATTTGACTCATTAGGTGGAATGTTATATGAGGTATCAAAATTAAAATCATCAAATTTAGAATATATTTCTTTTGGCTCTTCTAACCATATAGTTGAAAAGGACTTAGAACGTATTTCTCAAGCTTTATTACTTTGGAGTGATTTTAGTAATAAAACAATTATGGTTACTGGTGGCGGCGGCTTCATAGGCTCTTACCTTATTAAGTCTTTACTATACATAAGTGAAAAATTTGACTTAAATATAAAAATAATATGTGTCGCTCGTAAAATGAATAGTGTTAGTATCCGATTGTTTGAGTATCTAAAAAATCCAAATCTTCAAGTTCTCTTACATGATTTTTCATGTCCTTTGCCTTTAGATTTTCCAAATGCGAACTATATTATTCATGCCGCTAGCCAAGCAAGTCCAAAATTTTATGGCCTAGACCCTATTGGAACTTTATTACCTAATTCTGTTGGAACAATGTACCTTCTAAATCATTCAATTAAAAGCAATACAGAGAGATTCCTTTTTATTAGTAGTGGAGAAGTTTATGGAGACCCAATTAATCCAGAGCAGCTTGTAAAAGAGAATGATTTTGGATATCTTGATCCAATGCTTTTAAGGTCTTGTTATGCAGAATCTAAAAGAATGGGAGAAACAATGAGTGTTGGATGGGGGCATCAACATAAGATACACACTTGTATTGTCCGTCCATTCCATACTTATGGTCCAGGCATAGCTTTAAATGATGGTAGGGTATATGCTGATTTTATCTCTGATGTAGTGAATGGTAGAGATATAGTTCTGAAAAGTAAAGGGGATGCACAAAGAGCATTTTGCTATATAAGTGATGCAATAGTTGCTATATTAACTGTTCTTTTGGTTGGAGAAAAAAATGAGGCTTATAATATTGGGAATCCGAATGCCGAAATATCAATGAGTGAACTAGCATCTTGTCTTGTTAACCTATTTCCTGAAAAAGATCTTAAAGTGAAATTTGAAATAGATGATGCAGATATCAATTATCTTCCTAGTTCAACTCAAAGATGCTGTCCATCCATTGATAAAATAAAAGATTTGGGATGGGATCCTGAAATTGATATACAAGAGGGCTTTAGAAGAACTGTAAAATCCTTCTTTTAATAATCAGATATATTTTAATTTAGTTTTTTATTTTATCTTTAAAAAATAAAAAAATATTAATTAGATTTGTAAGTTTTTTAGTTTGTTTAAAACAAAAAAGTTTTTTAGTTTAATAAAAATAAATGATATTAAGAAATGAAAATGAAAATGAAAATAAAAATCACTAATTCACAAGAGCTGGCTCAAAAGGTTCGAATTCATTCCATCAAAATGGTGAATAAGGGAGGAAGCTCGCATATAGGTTCAGTTTTATCAATTGTTGATATATTGACAGTTTTGTATGCCCGTGTCATGAATTATAAGCCTAAGGAGCCTAAGTGGATTGATAGGGATCGGTTTATACTTAGCAAAGGACATGCGGGTGTAGGAGTTTATGCTACTCTAGCAGAAAGTGGTTTTTTTAGTATAGCTGAACTGGATAAGCACTACCAAGATGGTTCATTTCTTAGTGGACATGTTTCACATAAGAATATTCCTGGTGTTGAATTCTCTACAGGTTCATTAGGACATGGACTTCCTGTTGCATCAGGACTAGCTTTAGCAGCTAAAATTAATAAAAAAAAACATAGAGTTTTTGTTGTGATGAGTGATGGTGAAATGGATGAGGGGTCAAATTGGGAGTCTTTTTTATTTGCTTCGCACCATAAACTTAATAATTTAGTTGCAATAGTTGATAGAAACCGACTTCAAAGCATTAAATCAACCGAGGAGACGCTAGCTCTTGAGCCATTGATTGATAAATTAATGGCATTTAGATGGAATGTTATAGAAGTGGACGGACATAATCATGAAGAGTTATTTTCTGCGATTCAAAGTAACACTCAAAAACCAAAAGTTATAATTGCAAACACTATAAAGGGTAAGGGTGTTTCGTATATGGAAAATAATAATGAATGGCATTACAGAGTCCCCTTGGACAAAGACTTTGAGCAGGCTTTAAATGAACTTAAAAATATTATATGAGAACAGCTTTTTTAAATGTTTTAGATAATTTAGCTTCAAATGATCCTGATGTTATTTTAATTACAGGGGATCTTGGCTATAGTGTTTTTGATGATTTTGAACTTAAATATCCAAATCAATATATTAATGCAGGTGTAGCTGAGCAGAATATGATTGGTATAGCTTCTGGACTTGCACTAGAAGGAAAAAAAATATTTATTTATTCAATTGGTAATTTCCCTACTTTGAGGTGTCTTGAGCAAATTCGAAATGATGCTTGTTACCACGAATTAAATATAAATATTGTTGCCTCTGGGGGAGGCTTTAGTTATGGTGGTCTTGGAATGTCACACCACGCTACAGAGGATATTTCAATTATGCGATCTCTACCAGGTGTTACTTTGATTGTTCCCAGCACCGCTTGGGAAGTTACTGAAGCTACTAAAGCTTTGTATAAGCATAAAGGGGTTGGTTATCTCAGAATCGACAAATCAATAGTAGAGAGTTATGCAGAAAAAAAACAAAACTTTTCAATTGGGCAGGCTAATCTTTTACGAAAAGGTAGTGATATAACTATATTTTCATCAGGTGGAATTCTGAATGAAGCACTAATTGCCTCTGAGGTATTATTAGAAAAAGGTATTGAGTGTAGAGTTTTGAGTTTATGCTCAATAAAGCCAATTGATGTTAATGCAATTCGCCTTGCTTGTGAACAAACAAATGGAATTATAACTATAGAAGAAAATAATCTATCTGGTGGTCTGGGAAGCGCAATTGCTGAGGTATGTATGGATAATAACTTTAGGCCAAGAAATTTTCTACGAATTGGTCTTAAGGATGAGTATTCTGCAATAGTTGGATCTCAGCAATTTTTAAAAAATTATTATAATCTTGATAGTGAAATGGTTATTAACTCAGTAATGAGTTTAATGAAATAAATTGTATTTATGGCAATAAATCTTTATCTAAAAAGAAATTTTAAAACTAATTTTTTAAGTCGAATAGATAAAGGTATACAGTTTTTATTTAGATTTGCTAATCGCGATCCTATTGTTTTTTTTAGATATAGAACAAAAAATACACATCCAGGCTTGCTAAGACTTTATGAAAATCCTCCTCTTAAGTGGACAACTAAAAAAAATGCTAGATTAATGCATTGGATTTCTTATCCTGACTTTATTGATGACAGGCCATTTATAATGGAGCCTAATGATCACCCATTGTCTGCTCATGGCTGGAAGGGAAAGCCTTCGGATAGTAGCTCCAATCTGGATAAATTAATAATTGATTCACAAGAAGTTTATGAACATAATTCGTGTAAAGCTGTAATACTAACATCTCAAGATAACATCAATTTTTTTAAGGCTTATATGCCAGAAAAGCTATGGCATAAGATTGTTCAATTTCCTCATGATACTGGAGCAATACCAAGAATTTATGACCATTCAATAAGGAAAAAATTAAAAATAATTAAATTCCTTTGTTTAGCTAGTGACTTTGAGAGGAAGGGTGTAGGGCTGATTCTTAAGGCTTGGAGTAATCTTGAAGGCAATCATGGCGCCACCCTAACTATTGTCTGCCCAAAAATTCCAAATAATGTAAAAAAATATAAACAAAAGAATATCGTCTTCATAGAAGAGGGACCGATTTCAGAAAAATTAAAAAAATATTTATATTCAACCCATCATGTAGCACTCTGCCCAACATTGATCGATGGTGGAACAAACATTATTGAAGCTATGGAGTATGGCTTGGCTATTATTACTAGTGATTATCATAGGTCAGAGTCTTTTATGAAATATGACATAGGTTATTGTACAAATTCTCCTTATAAGTATTATGATGTAAAAAATTATGGCGTAACTTGGTATTCTGTTGATGAATATATTAATATTGTTAATGCAGCAATTAGTAATGGAGAATATGAATTAGTAATAGAAGAATGGAAAAATTATTTAACAAAATATATTGATGACAAGTCTTTATCATACTTGCATGGTGAAAACTCATATAAGGCTGCATCATCAGAGTTGTCAAATAAAAGAAGAAATATACTCCTAAAAGAACTTTATATTAATCTTATGCGTGATTACACACCGCAAAATAAATAAATTAATAACAAATGCTTAATCATATTACATTTTTTATAAAAAACCGAAAAGTAAGGGTTTTTATCTTATTAATTGTCACCCTAATTATTGGTTTATTGGAAATGCTATCTGTTGCACTTGTTTTTCCAGTACTAAATTTCTCACTTGCAAGTGAAGGAATTATTGGTGAAACTCCAGCTGGTATGGCAAAACTTTTAAGCTTTTATGGATTGTTAGCAGAGTATTTTGATACTAAAGAAATTATTGTTGCATCTATATTATTAATTTTTATAGCAATATTAACTTATTTAATGACTCTTTTCTTTACATGGGTTCAACTTGTATTCTCTACAACACTAGTCCTAGAAACTAAAGAAAGGATTTTCTATAAATTAATGTCTCTAGATTTTGATTTTTTTGTTAGCACTAAAAACTCATCTATTCTTCATGTCTTGTTTAAATCAACAGAAAGTTTATCAGCTTACACTGAGTCATTTATTAAAGCTTTAAGCGAGTTTATTAAAATATTATTTTTTATAATTCTAATGTTTTATATTTCTACAATTGGCACATTACTTATTATTATTATTGGTTTCTTTTACTACGTAATAAGTAGATTTATTATTAATAAAATTGTAATCCCGACTAGTTCTGAAATCCGTGAAAAAGAAAAAGAACAAATACATTTAATTAGTGAATTTATAACCTCTGTTAAGGAGATTAGGATCTATCTTCAAGAAGATAGATGGTTAGCTTTATATATTGAAAAAGCTTCTCAATATGCTGAGAACTTACGTTTAAATCAATTTGGAGCTTCAGTTTTATCAGCTCTTCCAGCAATGATTATTATTGTTGCAGTTGGAATTGCTGGGTTGTTAATACAAAGTTTGAGTTTAAGTTTGTCTTTTGCTTCAGCCTTTGCAACAATTTTTTTAGCGGGTCAGAGAGTTAATGGTTCTATAAGTATTTTTCTTTCACAAGTTACTGCAATTAATGGTCATAGTCCAAATATTACCTCTATTTATTCACTTCTAACAATTCCAGCAAGTAGAAAAAACTTAGTGATTGCGTCAAAATTTCCTAAATGGAATCAATTAATTTTTCAAAATGTTAACTTTTCATATAATTCAAGTAAAAATCTTATTCTTAAAAATATTAGTTTTACTATTAAAAAAAATACTACTGTTGCCTTGATAGGAGATTCTGGAAGTGGTAAATCTACCTTTATTGACTTATTATTGAAAATATACAGTGCTAATTCAGGTGAAATTTATTTTGATTCCAATCCCTTAAATAAGATTAGTGAAAAAGATTTTTGGAGTAATGTTGGTTTTGTTGGTCAAAACCCTGTAATCATTGATGGAACTTTGAAAGATAATATTTTATTTGGAAGGAGCTATAGCGATTCTGCAATAATTGCTGCATCAAAGAAATCTGGTGTTATTGATTTTCTAAATGATTTAGATAATAATTACAATTCAAAAATCACTGAGAATGGTTCTAATTTATCAGGCGGACAGAAACAAAGATTAATGATAGCTAGGGCATTATTAAGTGAACCTCAAATATTAATTCTAGATGAAATAACAAGTGCTTTAGACCCAATAAGTGAAAATAAAATTAACGAATTGATTAAAACACTTCATGGAAAAACAACAATTTTAATCATAACACATAATATTCTAATGACGAAATATGCCGATGATATTTACAAGCTACGTCAAGGAAATATGACTAAAATGCTTTCATCTGAATTAGAATCGACATAATGGACTTTATAATAAATAAAATAACAAAAAATTCAGTAACTAAACTTGAATTTAATGCCCTTCCATATAATGTTTATGAGGATATATAGCCTAAAACTAATTCAATTAGTTTAAATCACCTTGGATGGAAACCAAAGGTTAAGTTATATGATAGATTAAAAAATATGGTTTCCAAAAAATGAAAATAATTATCTATAAATATAATTATTTTAAAATTATTTAAAGGAGAGAATGTTTTGATTTCTGCAATAAAAAGAGAAAAGTGCATAGTTTGCAATAAGAGTTTAGGCAATGACCATGTATTCATTGGGAATCAATATCCTTCTGCAGTTTTTCCTGAGAAGAACTCTGATTATAAAAAAACAATGCCACCATCAAGTTTAAACCTCACTAAATGCATAAATAATGATTGTGGTTTGGTCCAACTCTCTTATGAATATAATCTTGATTATGTTTTTGATAATTATCCATATGAGTCTGCAAGTACAGCAACAATGCTAGATAAATTAAAAGATATTGTTGATGAAACTGAGTCAATTGTTAGTATTAATAAGGATGACACTGTTCTTGATATTGGTGGGAATGATGGCTCAATGTTAAATCTTATGAAGACTAAAGTTAAAAAGCGAGTTAATTTTGATGCTGCTGCGGGTGTTGATTCAGTTTTTTCCTCAAAAGACTATGTAAGGGTAGAGGGGCTTTTTAATGCGGATGATTATAGATCTAATGGTTTTGATAATCCCAAATTAATATATAGTGTAGCTATGTTTTACCACTTGAATAATCCAGTTCAGTTTTGCAAAGAAGTTAGAAGTATTATGAATGATGACACTGTATGGTGTATCCAAATGACATACTTAGGAACGATGCTTCAAGATAATATATATGATAATATTGTGCATGAGCATGTGGCATACTATTCTTTAAAGTCACTAAGTTTTTTATTTGATTCTTTGGGAATGGAGATTATTAAAGCTAAAGTGGTAGATTCTTATGGAGGAAGTTTAAGGGTTCATGTAGTTAAAAAAAGTTCAAAAAAAGTTAAACTCGATTCTGAAGTTACCGCTTATGAAAAAAAGTATGAAATAAATAATCTGAGTTCGGTATTGGCTTTTAATCAAAGAATTCATACTATCAAAGAAGCAACATTGAATATTGTGAATCATATTGTTGAAGAGGATGGAAAATTAGTTGCTTTAGGTGCAAGTACTAAAGGAAATATGATATGTCAATTTGTAGAACTTGGAGCTGATAAAATACAATATATACTTGATAATAATAAGAAAAAAATCGGATTAATTACAACTGGAACTGAAATTCCAATTGTAGAGGAAGATCAATACTTAAATGAAGTACCTAAATATATATTGATTCTTCCATACTACTACATTGATTTTTTTATTGAATTGATAAGAAAAAAATTAGCTAAAGGAGAAAAATCTTACCTAATTGTTCCTTTGCCAGTTCCACATTTTATTAAAGTTGAATCAAATTAATTTATAGGAGTTATTTCATGACAAGTATGCTTGGGAATATTGAAGTACTTAAAAGTAGTTGTAATATAGAGACTGTGCAAGATGGTAGGGGTGCTATTTTCACTTGGGTGCCGCAAGATAGCATCTTAGAGTTTAACCTACTGTATTTTCTACCTAACAAAATTAGAGGTAATCATATGCACCCTGAGTTTGTTGAATATTTCCTTATAGTTGATGGTTCAGTAGTTATGGTTACAAAAGATCCGAAATCAGGAGAAGACCTTAACATGCTAGCTTCAAAAGGAACTTGCTTCAGAATACCTAAGAACACTTCTCATGCTGTTCATGCAATTGTTGGTTCTACTTGTATTTCTCTTCTCACAAAGCCTTGGGATGATTGTGAAAAGCCAATAATCTATGAAGATTTGATAGGTTTTGATAGTGGCTATAAGGAATATATTAAAGAAAAAAACTATGATCCATCAAGCAATAAATAGTAATAAATGTATTGCAGTTATTGGTGCAAATGGTTTTGTTGGCTCAAATATTTGTAACGAGATTGAATCTCAGGATAGTTTTAACTTAGTTAAAGTTGTTAGGGGCGATAATATAGCAGAAAAAATCCGAACTGCCGATATTGTTATTCATGCAGCCAATCCAGCAAAACGCTATTTTGCTAATAATAATCCAAAAATTGACTATTCAGAAACTATTGAAAAAACTGAGGAAATAATTAATTTATGTAGTGGTAAGAAAATAGTTTTAATTAGCTCCTTATCTGCTCGAACGCAACTAAATACAACTTATGGAAGATATAGAAAAGCATGCGAAATCTTAGCGAATTTCAATAAAAATTTAGTAATAAGACTTGGCCCAATGTTTGGTGGCGAAAGAACTCAAGATACGTTGCATGAAATAATGAATGGAAATGCGGTTTATATTTCGGGTGAAACAAAATATTCTTACACTTCGGTTGAGTACTCTTCAGCAACAGTAGTAAAGAGTTTAAACACTGAAGGGCTTATTGAAATTGGAGCTAAAAACTCAATAAAACTTCAAGAGATTGCTGATTATTTTAAAACTGACTGCATTTTCTCAGGTTTTGACGATACTCAAATTGCAAATAGCAATACGAGTGATTCTCAAGATGCTTATGAGGTCATAGAATATTGTTTAAAATCTTTTAGGGTCAATCATGAATAAGAAAGCAATTATTTTTGGTGCAGAAGGCCAAGATGGTTTATTCTTGTCTAAACTTTGTAAATCAAAAGGTATAGAGTGCCTTTCATTAGGGATTAAGGATGGAGATATTAGAAAATATTCAACTGTAAGTTCAATAATTAAAAGTCAACATCCAGATTATATATTTAATCTGGCTGCGAAATCATCAGCGAGACATGAATTAGTTTTTGAAAATCATGAAATAATATCTTCAGGCGCATTAAATATACTTGAGTCAGTGAAAAAGTATAGTCCCAACACAAAAGTTTTTATTGCTGGAAGTGGCCTTCAGTTTAAAAATAATGAATTGCCAATTACTGAGGACACTGAGTTTGAAGCTAGAGATCCTTATTCAGTCTCGAGAATTCAATCAGTTTATGCAAGTAGATATTATAGAAGTGTGGGTTTAAAAGTGTACATAGGCTATTTATTTAACCATGATAGTGAGTACCGTTCATTAAATTGCTTAACTCAAAATGTTGTTCAGTTTGTTAAAAAATTGAATCAAGGTAAATTTGGAGAATTAACCATAGGTAATATCTCAGTCGAAAAAGAATGGGGATATGCGGGGGATATTGTTAATGGAATATTAGAATTAGTTGAACAAGATGATTTTTATGAAGCTATTATTGGAACTGGCAAATCATATAGTATCGAGAATTGGCTTGAAATTTGCTTTGAACAGGTTGGCTATAATTGGAAAGAATTTGTTAATATTGAATCTTTGTATACTCCAGAATACGCAAGATTAGTCTCTAATCCGTCAAAGATTATGTCTTTGGGATGGAGTCCAAAGGTTGATATTAATGAGTTAGCATCTATAATGATTAATTATTAATATGATTTTAATAATTTGTTGAATTTGAGATATCATCTGTGAAGCGCCCACCTTTTATTAGTATTTGTATTCCAACATATAATTCTGAGAAATATATTGCTGAAGCAATTGAAAGTGTATTAGATCAGACGTTTACAGACTTTGAGTTACTAATAGTGGATAACGCTTCATCTGATTCAACCATAGAAGTAGTTGAGCGTTTTAAAGACAAGCGAATCAGTATTTATAAAAATAGTTCAAATCTAGGTATTCATGCAAATCATAATCTTTGTATGAAGTACGCTTCAGGTAAGTATATTCATCTGCTTGGTTCAGATGATAAATATTTAAATAATTCTATTTTAGAATCTATATTTAAAAATATTCAATCATCTCAAATAGAGCCAAGTGTAATTGGTGTTAAAAGTAGTCAAATAGAAGATCAGAATAGTATTGGTAAGATTAAAGCTAATAATTACACAACTATAGATGGCGTTGAAGCTGTTAGAGAAATCTTACTTCATATTTTGCCATATGTCCTAATACCTTCATTAGTATTCTTTAAGAGAGAATTAATATATGACAATAAAAAAATTGTTGAAAAATGGGAAAAAAAGAATGAAATATCTTATGGAGACGACACTGAGTTCTATTTTAGGATAATTAAAAAATCAAATTATTTATTTATAGATAGATTTATGATTTTATATAGAATTCATTCTGAATCTTTAACAGAAGTTGCATCTAAAAGTGGTAAGGCACTTCAGTTCCATATTGAAATAATGAATAGATGGATAAGAGGTGAAAGCATTATTCCACTAACTTTTATTGAAAAAAAATGGATCATGTCTGGAGAGTATATTCGCATTAAACGTGAAGAGAAAGATAGTGAAGAGAAGATAGCAGTTTTAAAGAATAATTTTCAAAATATTGAAAAGTTATTTGTAATACTTAGAAAATTAGGGGGCTTAATAGTACCATTAGTTTATATAAAGGAAATAAAGAATTTTCTTTATCCTTCAAGAGCTTCAGATCAAATAGCCAAACTTCTTCATCGTGGCTCAGAAGAGAAGTTTTTGCTTCCATTAAATTTTGATAGCAATAATACGAGATTTGATTTTTTTAAAAGTATAAAAATGCAATCTAGTCCAGATATCTTTCTTTATCAATTAAAAAAAATAATCATAAATGATAAAGGCATAATTTATGACAGCAATAATAATATAAACATTGATATTTATGAACCTTCAGAACAAAAGAAATACTTATCCTTAGAGCAAAAAAATAAACTTTATGTTCGTAATCTGCGTCATCCTAGAAGATATTTTCTTAATATGTATAGAAAAATTTCATTTAGTAATAAGATTTATTTGGATGCTAACAAATCTTATATTATTTTTACCGATGACAGGGCTATAAACAATGTCTATCATTGGTTTTGTGATACTTTAGTGAAATTAATTGCTTATGGGAAATTAAGAGAAAATCAAAAGATAATTTTGCCTGAAAATTGCTGGAAAAATGAATATGTTCAATCATCATTAATATTTTTTGGAATTACTAAATCAGACATATTTGTTATTCCAAAAGGGACTAAAGTTTATTTAGATTCTTTAGAGTATCTATCTAATAGTATTTTTACACCAGCATCATCAAATGGATTATTATTAAATAAGTTAAGAGAATTTATTTATAAATCTTTTGATGATTCAAGCTTTATTGAGCCTTCAAAAAAAATATATATAAGTAGGAAAAATTCTAAACATCGTAATGTTTTTAATAATTCTGAGTTTAATGATTTTATAAAATCTTATGGTTTTGAAGAAATTTGTGCAGAAGATTACAATTTAAATGAACTAATTAAGATTTTAATAAACACAAAATATCTTATGGGGATAGTTGGTGCTAATTTATTTCATACATTGTTTATGCAAAAAGGTGGATTTGTAATTGAGTTGATACATAGTAACTTTGTCAAACCTTCAGATGATGATTGGCCAGGTCAATATAAAGATAAATATTATGGACTCCATTATGCATATATGGCGAATTCTCTATCTTTAAGTTATTTATATATTCCATGTAAGCCGTTAGATAGTCGAGATAAAATAGGAAGAATTGATCAAGATTTGATTGTTGATTTGAATGAATTAAAGAATCATTTAGATCCAATAATGTAGTATCTTACTAATTAGATTTTAATTTTTTTTTAACATTGGATTGATAGTGGAAGAACATCATCTATATTT
>Ga0209482_1000587_pt1 | contig 30306 bp, 23 predicted proteins | sample CoawatmetaG10DNA_FD_187512 | JGI IMG/M metagenome (GOLD analysis project Ga0209482, IMG submission 187512) | Marine microbial communities from the West Antarctic Peninsula - Coastal water metaG104-DNA (SPAdes) (version 2) | ecosystem: Environmental > Aquatic > Marine > Coastal ...
ATCGTAAACTTGATGGCACCCCTGTAAATGATTTGGCAGAATATGTTAAAGAATATCTTATGAAATACCCTGAGGTGGCGCTTAGTGTAGGTTCTGATTCTCAGAATATTGGTGGCTCTAGCCTTTTTGCAACCGTTGTGGCGTTTAGACATCCTGGAAAAGGCGTACACTTCGTTCTTACAAAAAAACGTGAACCGCTAAATTCAGATATTATCACAAGGCTTTTTAAAGAATCCGAAGACAGTATTGAAACTGCTGAATATCTCAGGGCGCGGAATATAAATCATCCCATTACCATTGATGTGGATTATAATGAAGACGAGCAGTTCAAATCTCATAAGGTTATTCCCATGGTGAAGGGTTGGATTTTGGGCTTGGGTTATGGCATGTGCACAAAGCAGGATGTGCAGGTTGCATCGATAGCCGCAGATCATTTATTATGAGTTTCCTGGCCAATTCCCATACCGTCATCACTACGGATGACGTCTGCTTAATAACGAACTTCTGGCGTAGTTTATTGACTATTGAGCCGCATTTTGAAAACAAAGGATTCTCCGAATTTATACTACCTAGTGGTTTTAGGTTTGCTTTTTTTCTTCCCACAGGAACTGCCGGTAAACACTTCTCTTCAAGCGGAAATAGAGATCATATAAGCCTAGGCCTCACCGTAAATAATATCGATAAGGTTTACCAAGAGGTATTGGCTTTATCCAACACGTTTGAATGTTCTACGGCTGGAGCACCGAAAGAACACCCCTGGGGAGAAAAAAGCTTCTTATTAATAGACCCTGACGGTAACCGATGGGAAATCACAGAAAGTCCAACACCAGATGGCACCCTTTTAAACCGTGAGTAGAGTCACATATCCTAGAAACATTCATGTCTAGTTTTATGCAACATTAAATCTATATCCATGGGACTTCTTTCTTTTTTATTCGGCAGTGGTAATAACCAACTGGAAGATATTAAAACTGCTCTAAATGCAGGTGCAGTAATTGTAGATGTGCGGAGTTCCGCAGAATACGCTAGCGGACATGCAAAAGGCAGCATAAACATGCCGCTTCCCACATTGCAAAGTGGGTTAAAGAAGTTGAAGAATGCATCATCAGTAGTGCTCTGTTGCAGAAGTGGTGCAAGAGCTGCTTCTGCGCAAAATATGCTAAGCGGTCACGGAATTCAAAGTATAAATGCTGGTTCTTGGCAAAACGTTGAAAGCGCACTTAAAAATTAATTCACAACAATCGTAAACAGGTTTGCATTATTGCCGTTAAATGCAGTGTGAGATATAACTTTGCACTAACTTTTTTCGATCTTAAAATGACTCATTTACGCGTACTTTTTACCAGTATACTACTCCTTTCTGCCTCTTTAAATGTTTTTGCACAAAATAAAGGAACCATCGAGGGAGAAGCACTTGATGCGCTGAACTTAAGTCCTTTACAGAATTGGACTATTGAAGCAGTGCAGGGATCATCTGTCATTGATGTCCTAGTGAACTCATCTGGAGGGTTTGTTTTCGAGAATCTCAACACCGGCTTGTATAATGTTAGAGCGATTAGCCCTTCTGGGCAAATGCAGACCTTACATGAGGTTTTAGTGCGGTCCTCTAAGCCCACCTACGTTAGTCTACTGGTCGAAACAGTTACCTCCTTAGAGGAAGTTGCTGTTCGTGCAGATGCGTTCCACAGAACTTCAGAAACTCCGTTGAGCATCAAGAATATCAACAGAAGTGAAATGATGCGCATGCCAGGCGCTGTTCTCGACCTCAGCAAAGTCATCCAAAGTTTTCCAGGGGTACTTCCCAAGCCTTCTTTTGGATATGCTATTGCTATGCGCGGCGGCGCTCCGAACGAAAATCGCTACTTTATTGACGGAATTTCTATTCCAACCGTGAATCATTTTAGCATTCAGGGAGCTAGTGGCGGTGCGGTGAGCTTGGTTAACCTAGACCATATTCAAGGCATGGACTTGATCACTGGGGCTTTTCCTACTGAGGTAGATGATGCCTTATCAGGTGTTCTCTTACTTGAAGGAAGGAATGGTCGTAAAGATCGCTGGGGACTCAGAGCTACGCAAGGAGGCACCGACTATGGCATCACGTTTGAAGGCCCAATAGGCAAAAACACTACTGCCGTGGTCTCCGGCAGAAACAGCTTCTCTCAACACTATTTTAGACTATTTAATATCCCGGTTCTTCCTGCATATCAGGATGCTCAAGTCAGAATACATCATAGGTTTGGTAAAGAAAAGGATTTGACCATTATTGGACTTGGCGGATGGGACAAGTATAGGTTGTACAAGGATGGAAAAGGTTCTGACGCCCTACTCTATAACGTAGGATACATACCTGAAGGAGATCAACAAACGGAAGTTTTAGGAGCCCGGTATCGTGTTTTTAAGGACAATGGACGTTGGGAATATATACTAAGTCGCGACCATGTAAAGAACAGCGCTGAAAAATTTATAGGGAACACCAGTCTCATCGCTGACAGACAACTCGACTATACCTCTACAGAGAATAATACCAGAGGAAGTATCACGCACTTTGTCGTGGCCGATTCCTGGCAATGGAAGTATGGTTTTAATGTCGTTTCAAGACAAAGTAGTTTGGACATGTGGAGTGTACGCTACAACAATGAGTCAAGTACAGCAAGAATAGATACGGCAGATTATGATCGTGAAGTTGCGTTTGTGAGCGTAGGTGCTTTCACCAGTCTCGCTAAGAATTACTTGGACAATAGGCTTACGACGAGTGCTGGATTACGAATGGATAGTCACAACTTGAATTTATCATCTGTGAATCCATTAGCTCAGCTATCGCCTAGACTCTCTGCGCAATATCATTTGAGTTCAAAATGGGCTGCTCAAGGAAGTTTAGGCAGCTATACACAGCTTCCGTCTGCTGTTACAATCTTAGCTAATGCCGCAAATAATTGGTCCCGCTATAGCACGCCCGGCAGAGTATCACAGGCGTCAGCCGGTGCAGAGTTTCAAAACGGGCAGACCTATAGGTTTTCTTTAGAAGGTTATTACAAGAGATATCATAATATGCCTTATTTGTGGGATGATAATATCTCTTTTACCCAAGCGATAGGAGCCTATGTAGCCGTGGGAGATCAGGTAAGCTCCTCCATAGCACAAGGTCGTGCTTATGGACTTGAGCTGTTTCTGCAACAGAAGCTCAAGGGAACATACTGGTGGACAATGAGTTATAATTTCGGATTTAGTGAAACTCGTCGTGATGCGACCTTGGACTGGGCTCCAACTGTTTGGGACAACAGACACAACATTAATCTTGTACTCGGAAAAGTATGGGGTAAAGGCTGGCAGATTGGCGCTAAGTACCGCTGGGCAACGGGTACGCCTTATACCGAGTTTAATGCTGTGCTAAGCGCCCAGACTAGTAATTGGGATGTGCTGCAAAGGGGGATATTTGATATGAGTAATCCTATGGGTGCAAGGCTTCCTAGTTATAGTGTGATAGACATCAGACTAGACAAGACTTATGATAAAAAGAATTACAGTTTAACGTGGTTCTTAGACTTACAAAACTTTACCAGTTCCAACATTCCTCTAATGCCTTATTTAACCTTGGACCGTGACGAAGCTGGATTGCCAAGATTGAATCCTGCCGCTACGGACTCCTATCTTGTTAAGACTATAGCAAGTGATACCGGTAGACTGCTCCCAACCATTGGAATCATCTTAGAGATTTAGCCTCGTAAGCGCTACATTTGTGCTCATATTTAATTGTTCATATGAAATCACTCTTGCGTAAAATACCACTGCTTTTAGCCAACGTAGTCGTATTACTGACCTTTCTGTGTCTTTTTGGATGGGTCGTTAGAGAGACTACAAAAGGTAAACCCTGGATTCCTCACAACGTAAGTAGAAGCATTACCTTTTTTACGACGTTACCAGATAGGTTGATGGTCGCTAAAGCAGCCGTAGAGCGATTACCGTTAGTTTTCATACCATCACCTGATGATTTTGTCCCTATTAATAACCTCACCCAAGATGTAAAGATTTTGATGAGCTATGCCCATGCAAATTGGAAACGGACCATTGCGATCTTAAACTTAAGAACCGGTGAAGAATTAAAGACCTGGTCTGTTGAACGTCTAGCGAACCAGCATAATAGAATTATGCACAGTGTGATGCTCTCAGACAGTAGTTTAATATATTCTCTCAATGGCGTTACTGGGCTTATTAAAATTGACAAAAACAGCGAACGACTATGGAAGCAGGATACGATAGCGCATCATCATGCTATTAACCTTGGCGTAGATGGAACATTTTGGGCAAATACTTACACCAAGGATAAGGGCGAGCATATCTACTATGGTGCTAGATTTTCTATAGATGGGCGAGAGTTTCCTTACATAGACAACACCATTACCCAATTCGATAATGAGACCGGGCATATACTCTACCACAAGAGCATTACGGAAGTACTTATAGAAAATGACCTCACCCATTTATTAATTAAATCAGACTCCCCAAGCGACCCGCTTCACATCAATGACATTCAGCCGGTGCTGCACAATGGGCCATATATGAAGAAAGGAGACGTTTTAATATCATCTCGTACTGGTTCATGGATGATGCTATTTAGACCGTCCACGGGGGCTGTAATTAAAGTCATTGAAGGTCCCTTTATGAGTCAGCATGATGTAGATATTGAGACAGATTCTACCCTAATATTTTTTAATAATGGAGGTCAAACGCTCAAAGGAGATAGACCTGATACATGGAGGCTGTCAGATCCGATCATCGAGGTCGCTCCGCAATACTCTGGTATTCTACGCTATCACATAGGTACTGGTGATTTTGAACGAATCGCATCTGAAGTTTTTGAGGAAAATGAGATTTTCTCTTTCACAGAAAGTCTGGTGGATGAAATCCCTGGAGGCGGATATTACATAGAAGAACAGAATTCCAGTGTACTCTGGATCATCAAAGATGACGAAGTTTTATACAAAAAAATTCTACCTAGTCAACATGAGGGATATCACCATTTGGCCAATTGGGGCCGAGTAATGCCATAACATCATAACTGCAATGCCCAATGACATTTGATAATATTATAGAATTTAGACGGTCTAATAGAAAGTTTGAACCTGAGGCACATATTCCTTCAGAGGTCATGGAAAAAGCACTTAAACATGCTTCTCTAGCTCCAAACAGTAGCAACATGCAGCTGTGGGAATTTCATTGGATTAACAGTGATCAAATCAAGGAGCAGGTAGTCAAGGGCTGCTTGAATCAAAGCGCCGCTCGTACAGCTCAGGAGATGGTAGTTTTTGTAACTCGAAGAGATTTATGGCGTAGGCGTGTAGCATGGCATAAGAGCCTGATAGACCAGGACGAGAAAAAGTTAGGCAAAGGCGTTAAGTCCATTAAAATGAGACGTCTCTACTATCAGAAACTGATGCCTATTTCATACATTAATGACGGTTTGGGCATATTTGGCCTGTACAGAAGACTCCTTTCTTTTAGCATAGGTCTATTCAGACCTATATACAGAGCAGCAGGCCATGCACAGCAACGAATTACCGTACATAAAAGCTGTGCTTTAGCTGCAGAAAACTTTATGTTAAGTATGGCTTCTCAAGATTTCCATACGTGTCCTATGGAAGGTTTTGATGCAAAACGGATTAAAAAAATCCTGAAGCTGCCCAGAGGCGCCGAAATCAACATGATTATATCTTGTGGAAAAGGAACAGACTCCGGTTTTTGGGGGCCACGTCGCAGAGTACCTATGGACGAAGTAGTGATAAAACATTGAGCGTCTAACAGAGATTGTTAAAATAATGAAGAGGTTTACATCAATCCGGTTGGCTTGAGAAAGTGGAAAACTAGGAATTCCGTTAAGACAAGAGCTTGTCTTTTCTGTCTATTTCTATTCCATTAACCAGGGTGATCGCCAAGAAATTCATGAAGAAAACCATTGTAAAAAACAAAAGGTTTGTAGTGGTCAAAAGGAAGTAATAGGAGATCACAAAGATCACACCTCCCACAATTAATTTCTTAATACTCATTGAAGTCTTAAGAGGCAGTACCGTTGGGACTTCTGGTGTTTGGTGTTCCGGTCCCTGAAAAAGAAGTGTCACCCCCTTCTTCCAGCCGAATTCCTTAAAATTATGGATCAGTTTTTTAAAGAAAAACAACTGGACATTGACAAAGTCCTTATGCACAAGCTGCGTGGTGAGACCATATTTAACAGCAGTCCTTTTAGGTGCATAAGTGCCAAAAATCTTGTCCCAAATAATAAATACGCCACCGTAATTTTTGTCCAGGTACTCCTCGTTAGATCCATGGTGGACCTTGTGGTGATCTGGCATTACGAACAATTGCTCTAAAACTGGAATCCTATTTATAAATTCCGTGTGTAAGTAGTATTGATATAGAGCGTTGACGTAGCTACTGAGAATAACAAATTCCAAAGGAAATCCTATTAGCACGAGTGAGCTGTACAAAACACTCCGTATAATAAAACCCAATGGACTCAATGCGAAATTTACACTTAAATTATATTCATCACTTTGATGGTGAACCAAATGAATTCCCCACATAATGGATATTCTATGGCTAGACAAATGAAAGACATACCAAATAAAATCCACTGCCACGAAGGTGAGAAGGAAACTCCACCAGTTAGACGGCATGGAGGGAATAATCGCATAATTTATGGCCTCATGAACCAGTACTAAGGAGCGTTCGGTTAAGTACAACCCGAGCAGTCTATCGAAAAAGCCTAGTGAAAGATTGAGTACAGTTTGATCCAAAGTCACCTTATACCCCTTCTTACGAAGAAAATACAACTCCAGCATAAAAATTCCCAAGGCTACAGGAATCAAAATCATCATAAAAACATTACTCATGTGAAAATATTATTTGGATTCTTAAATTTAATCAACTTACGTGCCAACTTTAATCTCAAATAATCTCGCATATTGGTTATTTCCATTCGGCAGACGGTATTTTGTATGTGGTGCCATTTATTCTTCGATGCATGAGACAATCTTTGTGAGCAACAACCCTTGAATGAGACATTACACCGTAGCATTACATAGCTTATATTAAGCCTCGTTAAAAACGAAACAATTTGCATTCAGAAAACCCCTTCAATAAAGAGTACAACTTTAATGGTCTTATCCAATCCCATCCTAAGCTCTCTGAGTATATTATACTTGGAAAGTCTGACAGGAAAAGTATAAATTTTGGCGATTCAGAAGCAATTATTGCCCTGAACACCGCTTTACTTAAAAGAACATTTAACGTTAATTGGGAGCTCAAGGCAGGTCACCTCTGTCCGGCCCTTCCGGGAAGACTTGATTATTTAATTCATGTCAAAGATCTATTAGGTAGTCCATCTGAAAAGCCCATAAGTATGCTCGATATAGGTACTGGCGCTTCGCTGATCTATCCCCTACTGGCAACTGCTGCTTTTGATTGGAATTGTACGGCAAGTGAAGTTGCTATGGACTCTCTTGAATTTGCTGAAAAACTTTTGTCACTTAATCCAAACCTAAAGACCACAAGACTGCGAAGTCAGCGTTTTAAAAGCAAGGTCTTTCACCATATCGTAGAGAAAGACGACTACTTCGATGTGGTGGTTTGCAACCCTCCTTTTTACAAAACGCAATCTGAAGCTGAAGAGCGCAACATTCGCAAAAACAAAAACTTACACCATAATGCCGCTGTTGCCCATAATTTTGGTGGTCAATCAAATGAGCTCTGGTATAAGGGCGGAGAAGAAGCCTTTATTAAAACGATGGCTTCGGAGAGTGCCTCCTATAAGAGCCAAGTAGGATGGTTTACTTGTCTTATCTCTAATTCAGAACATGTTAAAACCTTAAAGCGATACGTTCGAAAAGCAAAACCTGCAGAAGTTCGAATTGTGGAGATGGAACAAGGGAAAAAGAAATCTAGGTTTATCGCATGGACGTTTAATACTCCTGAAGAATGAGTACGCAAGCCAACAACCCCCTACATGGAGTAAAACTCCAATACATTGTGGAAGCACTGGAAATTCATTATGGCTGGGAAGAACTTGGCTCACGCATTTCAATTAGGTGCTTCACTTTTGAGCCTTCTGTAAAATCAAGTCTTAAGTTTTTACGCAAGACTCCTTGGGCAAGGGATAAAGTAGAGCAACTTTTCTTGCGTACTTTTCCTACAGGCATAGCGCATTAAATATTTAACTTAATAGTATCTTTCCCTGTGATTTCTTTTTCTAGAACTTAATGAGAAAGAAACACTTTTGAAGAATTTATCTATAACCCATGAGAAATGTAATGTACCTGGGAACTCTTGCGACTTTGATTGCACTGAGTTCTTGTAACAACACGGAAGAAATGAAGACCGAAGACCACACCAGTGATTTCCAATGGCAGGTAGACCGCTTTGCAGATGTCAAAGTATTGCGCTACCAGGTGCCTTCATGGGACAACTTATCCTCTAAACAGAGAATCTACGCTTACCACCTAACTCAGGCTGGACTCGCAGGGAGAGATATCATGTGGGACTGTAACTACAGACACAACTTAGAGATTAGAAAGGCACTAGAAACCATCATTTCTAGTGATGTAGTGGACCATACTACTCCAGAGTTTTTAGACTTTGAGGTATATGCTAAGCGTGTATTTTTCGCAAATGGCATCCACCATCACTACAGTAATGTAAAATTTGAAGCGAGCTTTGACCACCAGTGGTTTATGAGCAGCTTGGAAGAATTGGGTGGTTCGCTATCGGAAGAGGCACAGCGTGCTCTTTTTGATTTAGAATTCGATGCTAAAAAAGTAAACAGAGCTGATGGCGTAGACTTACTACTAGCATCAGCTGTAAACTTCTATGCACCAGATGTAACTCAGTTAGAGGCAGAAGCATTTTACGCCGCTAAAGTTGATGCAGATCCTACACGTCCTGTAAGTCACGGACTTAACAGCAGACTCTCCAGGGATGAAGAAGGCAATCTTTACGAAGAAGTTTTTAGTGCTCAAGGCCGTTACGCGAAGAGTATCAACCAAATAATTGGTCACCTAGAACAAGCGAAAAACGTAGCTGAAAACGAAGGTCAAGCAGTGGCTTTGGGTCTATTAATAGAATACTATGAAACTGGTGATTTAAATAAATGGGACGACTATAACATCGCATGGGTAAGTGTCACAGATGGAGATGTAGATTATATTAATGGGTTTGTAGAAGTCTACAATGATCCTATGGGATATCGTGGCTCTTATGAGACCGTAGTCCAAGTAAAAGACTTCGATGCAAGCGCACGTATGTCCGTAGTTGCGGAGAATGTACAATGGTTTGAAGACAACAGCCCTATCGACTACGATCATAAAAAAGAAAGTGTTGTCGGCGTGAGCTATAAAATTGTAGCCGCTGTAGGCGAAGCAGGTGACTCCTCTCCTGCTACTCCAATAGGAGTAAACTTACCTAACGCGAATTGGATACGTGTGGAACATGGATCGAAAAGTGTTTCCTTAGGTAATATTGAAGATGCCTATCACCAAAGCTCAGGTGAAGGAATGGCAAAGGAATTTAGCTTTTCTACCATGCACCGCGAGCGCGCTGAGAATTATGGTGTCTTAGGTTCTAAAATGCACACTGCACTTCATGAAGTAGTCGGACATGCCTCAGGTAAAATAAATCCGGGAATTGGCACCCCTAAAGAAACTCTAAAAAACTACAGTTCTACGCTAGAAGAAGCCCGTGCAGATTTAGTAGCACTTTACTTTATCCTTGATGATAAAATGCAAGAGATTGGGCTGATGGAAAACAAAGAAGCTGGGTATTCAGAGTTTGACAGTTACATCAGCAATGGTATGATGCTACAACTGCGTAGAATTCTACCTGGTGATGACATTGAAGAAGACCACATGCGCAACCGTCAATTAGTGGCCTCATGGGCATTTGAACGTGGTGCTGAAGAAAACGTGATCGAGCGAAAAGTGATAGATGGTAAAACCTATTTCGTGGTTAATGATTATGACAAACTTCGCGAATATTTCGGAGAACTACTCAATGAGATCCAGCGTATCAAAAGTGAGGGGGATTTCGAGTCAGGTAGACTGCTTGTGGAGACTTATGGAGTTAAAGTGGACCAAGACCTTCATGCAGAAGTTCTACGTCGCTCAGCACCATTAAACCTTGCGCCATACAGTGGCTTTGTTAATCCAGAAATGACCGCCACCATGGAAGGTGACTCCATTATTGATGTTGAGATCACTTATCCTATGGATTTCTTAGGTCAGATGCTACGTTATGGTAGTACGTATAGTTTTGAATAACTGAACCGAAAAAAAAAAAGACGTCCATTGGGCGTCTCTTTTTTTTTGCAAATTTTACAAAATGCATCGCGTGCAATAGTTAGTTACTTTCAAAGAATGTTATGTTTTGCTAGAAACTAACTAACTTGATGTACCTAAGTAAACAAAAAGCTATGAAGCAATCAAAGCAAATAACATACGAACACGATACGAATTGGAGAACATTAGAGCTTATTCCACAGACTATAGCAACACGATTAGAAGAGTTGCTACAAAATGCCTATGCACCCTATTCTAACTATCCTGTGTCAAGTATCGTAGTGCTTGATAATGGGGAGATATACGTGGGAACTAACCAGGAGAATGCAGCTTTTCCTTCAGGTATGTGTGCGGAACGTGTAGCTGTTTTTGCGGCGCAATCTGCTTGGCCCACTACACCTATTTCATCTGTTTATATCATGACCGGTGAAACAGAAAGAGAGCCAGCAGCTCCCTGCGGAGCATGTCGACAGGTTCTTCATGAATCTGAGTACCGACAAAAAAAACCTTATGACCTGTATTTATTAAATCGTGGTGACGTACTTTTACGCTTCAAGGGAGTACAGGATCTCTTACCCTTGAGTTTCTCCCTCCCTACATCTTAAAACCTATCTGTTTATGAAGACCAAAGAGGAAATTGTCAAAAATTGGCTTACCCGCTACACAGGAGTAGAATTAGAGAACTTTGGTTCTTACATTTTGCTGACCAACTTTCAACACTACGTAGACCTTTTCTCAGAGGTTACCGGTGCGGTAGTTCTTGGAAAAGATAAATCCATGAGCAGTTGCACGCATGAAGGTATCACTATGATTAACTTTGGGATGGGTTCTCCAAATGCAGCAACGGTGATGGATCTTCTCAGTGCTATTAACCCAAAGGCCGTTTTGTTCCTTGGCAAGTGTGGAGGTCTTAAAAAACGTAACTCCATAGGTGATCTTATTCTGCCGATTGGCGCCATTAGAGGAGAGGGAACGTCCAATGATTATTTCCCACCCGAAGTACCTGCAATGCCATCATTTGCCTTACAAAAGGCAGTTTCTACTACCATTCGAGATAACGGAATCAACTACTGGACAGGTACGGTTTACACCACCAACCGCAGGGTTTGGGAGTTTGACGGTAAATTCAAAAAGTACTTAAAAAAGATACGTGCATACGCCATAGACATGGAGACCGCTACACTATTTACCGTAGGGTTTCATAATAAGATCCCCACAGGCGCACTACTTCTAGTTACAGACTCCCCAATGGTACCTGATGGTGTAAAAACATTGGAAAAGGATAAGGTTAATTCTAAGCTGTTTGATGAACGTCATGTCAAGATTGGCATAGAGTCTCTCCAGCAGCTCATGAATAACGCAGATACCATACGACACCTCGTATTCTAAATTACCATGAACTTTTATTGGATTTAAATAAAGAATAGAATTGCCACTTTGGTGTTTCGTAGCGATTCACAAAAAAAAATCCCTAACACACTGTATATAAGTGTAGTAGGGATTTTATCTGCAGAGAGGAAGGGATTCGAACCCCCGATAGAGTTACCTCTATACCAGCTTTCCAGGCGGGCCCTTTAAACCACTCAGGCACCTCTCTAGTGGACGGTAAAAGTAATGTTAAAAACGCGAATACACAATTGAACAAAGTGTACATATTACACTATCTTTGAATTTAATGAGAAATGCATTAGCCTTAGTGATTCTGGTGTTTGGCCTTAAAGCCCAAGCTCAAAGTGACACTTATTTCGCTTTTCCACCACTCTATGAATGGGCGGGCGGACAGCACATCATCGATATAAACATCAGTACCACATCTGCTTCATCAAATGTTTGGATTTATAATAGTGACACTAGTTATTCAACCAACGTTACCGTTACATCAGGTGGTTTAACGACCATTGTTTTATCCGCCATCATCCCAGGAATACAAAGCACTTATGGTGCACGAGAATTAGCGTGGAAAAATCAAAAACGTTTCAAGGATGCCCTATTTGTTGAAGCCACACAACCCGTTACAGTTACCCAGAGAATTCGACACCAGTTTAATCAAGAGATCATCACTGGGAAGGGGACGAATGGAATTGGTACAGATTTTTATATCGCTTCTCAGACTCTTGTCAGCTCCACCGTAACAGGTAATTATACGGGCTTTTTCGGAATGCACTATGTGAGTATGGTTGCACTAGAAGACAGTACGGATATAATAATCAACGCAAAGACCGGCAACGTGTTTGACAATGGCTTAGACAGTGTCGTTGTAAATCTTGATGCTGGACAGAGCTGGGTGTCGACCATGAAAGACGATGATCAACTCCTAGGCACTCGCATAACCTCTTCTAAGCCCATTGCAGTCACTTCAGGTGGAAATCACTTACTCAACTCCAGTGGAGTCCATGGAGATGCTGGTATTGATCAGATTACCCCAGTAGAACACTTAGGTGTTAAGCACGTGGTTCTTAGGGGAAGAGGTATCTTCCCGCAAGATTATTTTATGTACATCGCTACGGCGAATGCCACTAACATTACCGTGGACGGTGTTGCTATTTTAACGAATGGTTTGGCGGGAAGCTCGGGTACTTTCAGCATGCCCGGAAATGCAGCCACCCCAGGTAAGCCATTTGTCATAGAGAGTAACAACCCCATTTATGTATTCCAAGTTACCACAGGCGCCGGTTCTAATGCACCTGAACAAGGAATGGCTCAAATTCCGCACATTGACTGTACTGGATCTACTAACATAAAATACAATAGGGCTTCTGGACTTGCCACCTCCGCGTTGATCACTATTCCATCCAGCGCTGTGAGCACATTAAATTATAATGGATCAGTGGTCACTAGCTATCCAAACATCACTGTTCAACAAAGCACTTACGATCCCAATTGGTCTGGAGTATATATCTCCTCTAACGATTTAACCAATAGTTTTACTTTAAACTGCTTGACACCATTTCATGTTGGGATTCTTGCGGGACAAGGCTCAAGTACTGGGCTTTATGGTTATATCAGCGGGTTTGATGACGATTTCAAACTGTTAGATCCATTCAGTGCACTTCCTGTAGATGATGTTCCACTTGGATCATTATGTGCTACTCCCATTCCACTCTACTTTCGCTATTTTTCTTGTGTTGATAGTATTAATGTCATCTCCGCTACACTCATTACTGGGCCCGGCTCAGTGATTGATTCCAATGTAAGTGACACTATTTTACACGCCTTAATAGATCCTGCGTATACTGGACCTGTTCGAGTAAAAGTATTGGTAGAAGATGGAAGAGGTTATATGGATTCATTGTTCTATGATTTCAACTATTTCGGTACCACATACGAGCCCATACTCCTAGACTCTGCAAGTGTTTGTTCCACGCAACCCCTGGTACTTCAAGTTGAAAACTCTGGTCCTGGCCTCAGATACATTTGGTCCACCGGAGACACCACAGCATCCACCACCGCATTCGATCCTGGATGGGTTTGGGTAACGGTAGATCTAGGCGATTGTCAATTTACGGACAGTATTTATCTTCTTAATGCCTCGCTATTTCTTCCCGCAATTACTGACACTGCCTATTGTGACTCTTTACTCTTAGATTTTTCTGACCCTAACCTAATAGATCTTTACTGGACTACTTTAGATACACATACCACGATAATACAATTGGACTCTACGGGAATATATCCTTATAACGCGACAGATTTAAACGGGTGTGTAAGCGATGATAGTGTAGCCTTTAGAGTTATTCCTGAGCCCTATATTGACGAAGGGTTTGGTTGTCCTAATTATACTTTAACAGCCGTAGGTTATAAAGAATTTATTTCCATAGAATTAGGCGGACAAATCTATGTACAACCTGAGGTTGATACTCTATTTCCGTTTGCTGGATCCCATGAATTAAGCTTGATCGCGATTGATAGCTGTAACAACCTGGATACCATTAATCGTATTCTTGTGGTAGACTGTCTTGATAATTTATTGATGTATGTACCTAGAGCATTTTCACCAAATGGTGACGGTATAAATGATGCTTATTGTTTAGTCAGCTCTTTACCTGAAAGAACATCATTCAGTATCTATGATCGTTGGGGTAACGAATTATTTTCAGGACCTTCAACATCGTGTTGGGATCCATTTACATCGGGACAGGAAATACCTACAGGAACACTTTCTTTGAGAACCTTTACAAAGCTGCCATCCAACGAGTTACATATCGATGAGTTCACCGTATTTGTACTTCCTTAGCACCTGATTTAAAATTCCAATATCTTCTCTAGATGTTGATTTTACACTTAAATTATCTGGTACTCATTTTCCCTATGTTAACTCGAAATCCAGCAATATCTAAAAGCAGAGAAACTGGTTTTTTTTTTAATATTACCATAACACATCATTAAACTTAGGTTTTATTCTATTTTTACGTCTTATCACAGAACCACATGTCTGAATTAGATACCGCCCTTATTATTGCATGGCCAGAGTGTACAGCTCGTGCAGATGAGAGTCTTGCAAAAATGTTTAATAAAGCCGGTATTATCAAAAATCTAAACATAAGGGTAGGACATGCAGCCGTATGTCTGATCAATCCACAAACTACGGAAGTGCTCTACTACGATTTTGGGCGCTATGTTTCTCCGCGGGGATCTGGTCGCGCTCGTAGTAAGTTCTCTGACCCGAAATTAATTTTAGAGGTTAAAGCGGTGTTTGACGATCAGAAAAATATACTCAATGTCGAGGATATTTCGAGAGAATTAGATTCTATTAGTACATATACCCACGGTACTGGCCCACTGTTGCTCTCGGTAAGCAAATCTATCAACTTCGCTAAAGCCAAAGAGTATGCTGATGACATGGTGATGAAGGGCTATTTTCCTTACAATGGTCTTGATAAAAGTGCCAGTAATTGTGCAAGGTATGTTTTGGAGACCATTAAGATTGCAAATGAAGATGGTACGATCGGAAGTAAATTAAAATATCCCCTTACTGTACGCCCCACCCCGCTCTTCAATGTGGTTACCGCGAAAACAGAAGATCTCATATATAGTTTTGAGCAAAATGTTTTGAAAACCTTAGATAAGTCTCGAAGACACAGCTTGAAAGATTTAGGTGGAGGTCTCTTAGAGAGTACCCTAAGTAGATATACCAAGAATCGTCCTGATGACAGCGTACATGGACAAATGGAAGAACCTAACCGTCCATCATTATTACCAACGCAAGCGCAATGGCTAGGAGGTATAGGTGAAGGTGCTTGGTTTCACATAACTGAAGTTGGACCCCACTCGTTTAAAGGTGTTAAATACAACAGTGTCGGAGGTACAGAACATGAAGCTGTTTACTCAAATGATCAAATCCCTGTGCCAGATAACTTTAAAATAACCTACGCTTCGCACTTTGGTTTTTTCAGCCTAGAAATAGAAGGTATGGTCCATAGATTCTACAGAGCATAGTTGACTTTTTTATCTATGACAAAAAAAACCGAGGCTGTTGCCTCGGTTTTTTTTTGTATTCGTGATTATACCTGTGATTTAAAAATCAATTTTATAATAGAATACAGGGAACAAGCCTAACTGGTAATTTTCCTTCACCTCTTCTGTTTCTGGCAGGTAAGTCAACGTGAGGATATTCTGATTGTTCGTAATGTTCGAGATGTCCAATGCGAACTCATGCGCTAGATTTTTATAATTCCATTTGTATCCCACTTTAAGGTCTAATCTAAAGTAAGGGCGATACTGGTTGTCGTTGAATGAAGGATTGTCGAAATACTCAATTTCCGATGCTACTGCAGATGCGATAGGATCTACATCACCAAACCAACGTCCTCCGATGGAACTCACTTTAGTGCCAAGGTTCAACATTCCATATTTTGTTAGTTGAATATTTCTCGCCATAATAAAATTAAAAGCGTAACGACCATTGAAAGTAGTATTCACCCAGATATCATCTGCACTACCAGTGCCCGCTGCCGCAATGTTTTTTGACCCTTTATACTTTGCATCAAAAACGGATCCGGTAAACAAGCTATAAAACCCGTTGCGATAATAATGTTCCGCTGTGAATTCTACACCATAGTTTTGACCAAAGCCTGCATTTTCAAGTGGCTCAGCCCAAAGTCGTCCAAAACCAGATCCACCATTAACTAGGGAGAAATAGGATGGTGCTATTTCAACCGGTACATCCCAAAGATATTGGTAGTAAGCTTCAAATTTTATTCGGATGGGATAATCAAAGTTATGCTCCCAGCCAGCAACCATATGGGCACTCTTTGTTAAACCCATACCCTTATTATACTCCGTACCGTATAGTCCATCTGCGATGGCCTGTGGTGTTGCTTGTGAGCCTCTATAGTAATATAAGTAAGAACTTTGCATCTGAGTGTGGTAACCAGCACCTGTAAAGAGCTTATTCTTCTTATCCACATTATAATTAAAACCAAGACGCGGCTCAAGTGGACTGAATGTATTGTTGTTTATGTTTGAATATAAGGCGGTCAAGCCAAGCGTCATCGTCAATTTGTCCGTCAATCTATTTTTATAACTAATAAACGGTTGTACCACAGCATATCCATCTGCAGAGAAACCGCCATCATCAGTTCCCCAAGGAAATTCCCAATCAGAAATAGTCCCTGTTAAGCCATTGACAATCCTTGTTGAATCTAAATAATTCACCATCACATAATCCACGTTGATACCCGCTTTGATACTTTGACGCGCGTCAATTTTATTCGTGTAGTGACTGTAACCATGAATTTTAGTCTCGTAGTACCTATAGTTCAATATTTTAGGAAAGGAATCTACCCTCCATCTCAGCTCATCTGCAGCCACAGTATCTACCCCTCTAAAGACTTTGTTGTTTAAGGCGTGAACCGCTGATTTAGATACGGCAGCACCACTCTTTAAGTAACTAGTCTTACTAAGTCGCTTGTTGTGGGTTACACCCACAACACCCATATGCGTATCAAAATCTTGATCACGGTCTACAATCCCCACTCCTTCAAAATCCTCGGTAAGCAAGTCTCCATCTGTTCCGCTGACATCAATTTTAAGGTTTGAGGTTCCTCCCATTCCCCAGATACTCAATTTTGAGCCATCCTTTTGCGGAAAGGTCACTCGAAATGCTCCATCTGCATAGTTTGGCACAGCTGTAGTACCTAATGAAATCCCTAATGACGATGCCATACCTAACGTACTGTAACGTCCTAGGACTAAATAAGACGGTGCGTTAGGTTTGTCTTTCCCTAAACGTCCCTCAGCCATAAGTTCTACACCCAATAGACCAAACTGGAAAGAGCCCTCAAATGGGGTTGCATTGTTACCATCCCGCATCTCTAAATCAAAAACTCCAGCAATAGCATTTCCATATTCACCGGGCCATGCGCCTGTATAGAAATCGCCACTTTGGATGTATTTATTATTCAAAATAGTCACTGGACCCCCACCTGTTCCTGGAATCGCAAAGTGATTTGGATTAGGAATATTGATACCTTCAAAGCGGTAAAGAATACCTGCAGGTGTATTACCTCTAACCACAATATCATTTCTAGTATCATCGGAGCCTTGTACTCCTGCAAAGTTGGTCGCCATACGGGCAGGTTCGCCGCGCGACCCTGCATACAAATTAGTCTCCTCTACAGAGAATTTTCGTGCACTTACTACGGCCATTTCATTTTTAACCTCACCTCTTGCGGAGGCAACAACGTCTACTGCATCTAGCTTGACCGTACTTTCTGTAAGATCAACCCTGATTACAGCTTGCTTCGCAGAGTTCAACGCTACGATGGTTGTTTTTGATTCATAACCAAAAAGCTGCACAGCCACCACCTTACGTCCTATCTCTACCTCAAAGGAAAATAAACCATATTCATCTGTAAACACCTGGGCATTATCACAGATTACCATGGCATCTACTAAGGGGGATTTTGATTCTGAATCTATCACCGAACCACGTATGGTTTGGTTGAGTGTTTGAGCGGTTGTACCCATCCCCATAAGGACAAGTCCTAAGATTAATAAGTGCTTCATTATTTATGTTTTTGTTCAACTACAAGTTAATACTTCTTGATCGAAAAGGCACAAAGACTTTTCTCATTATAGAGTAACATGAGCTATGTATAGCCATTAAAATAAAGTAATGATCGTTTTTAGTCTCATATTTGAACCAATAAGACCCAAGATAGCTAAGATGGATAGTTTTTCATGAGACATCCTGTAAGCTTTACCGTGGTTTATTGAAAGTGACTTCCATACAGCCATTTTTTACCCGAGCGCAGCCACCACATATTTTACAGCGTCTAGTAGAAGTCCGTGAACTTCTTTTTTCCTTTCGCATAAAATTGCCATACCATACTGCCTTTATAGGTACCTGTAAAGGATTGGAGATCCCTGAAATCAAACTTCGCCGTTCCAGCGCGCGAACGTTGCACTTTTGTAAACATGCTATAGAATGCAAAATGCGCCCTGAGAATTGCCAAGGTATGTTTTGGCTTGCCTTCTACGGCAAACTTTATCCCTGCTAATCCGTCCAAAATCAATCTAAGAAATACTAGACCTACCGCATGAAAATGAGGTAGGTTCTTTACGAGTATGATCAGGTTGTTTCGGAAGTTTAAATAAGTCTTTTGAGGGGAATCGGCATTTAGAGTCGCGCCACCTAAATGGAATACTTTTGATTCAGGCTGAACCCACACTTCATATCCCGCACGTTGCATTCGCCAGCATAGGTCTATCTCCTCCATGTGAGCGAATAATATAGGGTCCAGACCTTTCAGTTCTTTAAAAACCTCCGTACGGACAGCTAAGCATGCGCCTGTTGCCCAAAACACTTGACGAGGATCGTTATACTGACCAATATCATTCTCAAGCTCATGTAGGACCCTTCCCCTACAAAAGGGATAGCCATAACTATCCATAAACCCACCTGATGCTCCGGCATATTCAAACTTTTCTGGTGATCTATCCCAAAGTATCTTAGGCTGAACTGCAGCACACTTTGGATGTTCCTCAAAATGATCAGCAATAGGATTCAACCAACCTGGAGTAGTTCGAACATCGCTGTTTAGTAGAACCGTGTAGCGCTCATTGATAGACTTCATTCCTACATTGTAACCTCCAGCGTAACCAAGGTTCTCTCCTGTTTGAATCACCGTTACCTCTGGGAAATTAGTATTGATGTACGAAACACTATCGTCGCTGCTGTTATTATCTATAACGTAGATGGGGTGCGGCTTGCTATGTGTAATAACACCGGGTAAATATTTTTCTAAAAGAGTTTTACCATTCCAATTAAGTATGGCAACTGCTATGGAATCTTTCATCTAGTTGTTAAATGTATCAAACCATGTACCCTGGTTACCTATGATTAGAGAATTTGAAATACGCTCTCCAAAATTATCCCTTCCCATACGGCTTGATGTTGCGTCAATGTCGGGCCCAGCATTGGTATGTCTACTCAAGTGATATTGCCACTTGTGATCCTTAACTTCTCCAATTGCGCTACTATGGATCAATGTGAGTTGTCTTCCTACTAATTCTTGATCAACGAAGATGAATACTTCATTCTGCTGGACAGGTGTAGATTCACTCTTCAAATGATCATATTGCCAAATTTGATAAGGATAATTTTTTCCATCGAAGGGTCTATCCTCAACCAAACTAGGCGCACCATATTGAAGAAACACTCTTCCCATTTGTGTCTTATAACCTGGAAGCGTTCTGGATCCGAATTCTCTATCCACCTTCTTTACTATTTCTAAATATCCCCTCCAGGTTTGCACGGCATTTTCCGGGGCATTCTCTTGCCAAAATCCAACTAAAAACTGTGCAGCACGGGTGGTGTCTTCAAGACCCCTTAAATTTCCTAAAATCCTTCTATCTGCAAGAGAAGCGATCGGAGCAACCATTCGAATATAATTGTGAAGCTCTGACCAACGTCCCCAACTTCGCTCAAATTCTACCTTTGTAATCAATGCGTCAGGATTGAATCGTTCTAAAGAATCGGCGGCGGTATTGTACCATAAAAAGGGTGATGATTTCGTTTCCACTTCAAACCCACTACTGTCCAATACAGTTAAAACAATCTCATAATTTCCGCTGGATTTTGACGATAGGTCAAGATCTACCAAAACCGGATTAGCACCTTCCAAACATCGTTTATATCCTTGTGAACCAGGTATAATTTCGCCGTCTAATTTGGCAATATGGTACTTCAATAAATATTTGCCTGTGGTCACATGGACATCCGAATACCATCTAAGCGTCGTTTCATTGTCAAAAACAGGAATGCCAAGATTCGCTTTAGGAACAACGTTAACACTACCTTTTAAAAACGATTCTGGTGCGTTTAAGCCAAGATCTAAGATCAGCGCTTCGGAAAGTAACACTGCAGATCGATTGATCTGAAGCGTATCCAACAAATGCCACTCTTTCTCAGAATATTCATCTACCAATAAAACGCTCACAGGAACTGACTTTCCTGCAGGCGACATCGCCGTGCTTTTTTGGAGTAATAAAGGCGCACCAGATGCAGAATCTATACCGGTGTAAGTAAACTGAAATACATCTAATTTATCTCCAACCTGCAATGCTACTTTCAAGCTTGAAGTCCATGTGCTGTCTACGTTTCTCGTGTAGGACACAGTACTTGCATCCAAAGTGCAATACATATCCCAATACAAGGTGCCATCGGAGGTCGCATACTGCACAGGTTGCAGTGCGAACCTTAATTCTTGAGCATGTAACAACCCTGTAAAACAGAGGGTAAGAAGAAACGTTAATCTAGTTTTCATAGTTCTTCAAATATAATTACTCAAAACTCCTTGCATACCATAAAATCATGATTAAATTTGCCGCCGACTCGGGGAAGACTTCTTTCCCACTGGAGAGATGGCAGAGTGGTCGAATGCACTGGTCTTGAAAACCAGCGTACCGCAAGGTACCGGGGGTTCGAATCCCTCTCTCTCCGCCAAAAAAAAACTGAAAACCAGCGTTTTACGCTGGTTTTTTTTATGCCTTTATGCGAACTAAGCTTGCTTCAGTAAGCAGAAAAGGTTGAAAAAACACAAACCACCGCAGGTGGGATGGTTTTCAAGATTTTTTGGAACGGCGCGCCCTCAAGGGATCTTTTGAGCGAAGCGAAAAAAAATCCCGTCGCAACGAAGCTTGCTTGGCAATTTGGCGCATCTTCCGGAGAAGCCCTCTGTCGGAGGAGAAGTATCCAAATCGTAACCCCGCTTGGAAGCGATCCTTGTGAAATTTTGATTTTCAGTCAATTACAAAGAGAAGTTCTAGAACCTCTCTCTCCGAGATACAGGTCTTTGGTTCCACTTTAAGGGTTAGTTGAACGCATTAAGCGAAATCATTGCTCCTACTTAACTTGAGGCACTTTAGGATTCATGACTCTAAACCAGAGCGGCGGAATAAAACTTAAAAGTATTGACGATGGATAACCCATAGGCAGTGTAGGGCACTCTTCATGGTTATCCAAGACTTGATATTTCTTTGAAGATTTGAAATGATGGTCACTGTGTCTAGTTAGTTCGTAAAGCGTAATTCTTCCAATTTTAAAATTTGAATTCCACGAGTGATGGGGTTTGACCCGCTCATAACGGCCAGAAGCTAACTTTTGACGCTGTAAACCGTAATGCTCTATATAGTTGATACATTCCAAAAATAGAATCGAAATTATTCCAACCACGATTGCAAAAATCATTACTTCAAAAGAGAAGATATAATAGATACTGAACAGGTATAGTGGCTGTATCAAATGGTAAAAAATCATATCATTTTTCAAAGAGAAGAAAGATTTTTTCTGGGTTTCGAGGATTATTTTTTGCCGTTTCCAAGCGTCTAAATATTGCTTGGTGATTGAAGTAAACCAGAATGAGTAGACTGACTGATTGATTCTAGCAGTAGCACCGTCTTCTGGCGTAGCAACATTTAAATGATGACCAAAATTATGTTCAATATAAAAATGCATGTACAGACACGGCATATATAGGAGTTTACTCGTGAATCGGGCGAAATACGTACGTCTATGACCCAATTCATGAGCCACATTTATGCCGTTTGTTGCTAATAAAACGCCTGTTGAAATAGCAATGCCGATCGTCTCAATGGTATTAAAGTCACCTGTTTGAATTAAAGAAAATCCCACAAATAATAATCCAAATACAATGGGAACATTTAAAAATAACATGACATCGAAAATCCATTTATTTTGAATACTAGCAACACTTTCGTCGGGAAGATTATCTTTTTCTTCACCCAAAATCAAGTCCAACAATGGGATGATCAAGAAAACATAGATAACAGCAGAATACGTCCAAATCCCAGTCGAAATAAACGATATGTAAACTGAAATGGGCACTGTGTACGCAAATAGATATTTAAGATTTCTCATACCATCAAGGGCTTAATTTCATGTGTCACTGCTTTCTCGCGCGTATTAAATAAATTCAGTCTAGCTTAAGTTTTGAGCTTTTCGGTAATGCGGATAAACTATTTAAAGTTAGTATTTATAATTAGTTGATTAACGAATTACTTACGGTTTGCAAAATAGCACAGTCAAACTAACCCGCAGAGTAAGTAACCTATTCCACTACCCTTCTATACTTTGAGATCGAAATACCCTAATGTGCATATAAAAAGCGAGTTGGGTTTTTTCGTTTAAAGGAGTTTCACGATTATTGTACGACTTCAAAACTATGGAGCTTATCTAAAAATAAGCATCCCTATCTAACATCAATTTTTAATGAACTGGAAAACAAGACAAGCAGGAATATTTAGAGAGCACAATGAAACCATTAGACCTACCCAGAATGGAGCGTATTAATCTTTTACCTGAGCTTGCTTCCGCAGTGGAAGTGATTCGCAAACAAGACATTTCAGAGGCTCGTAAAGCAGTTTTAGTGCCCCTGATATCATACATTCAATCCAAGCATGATATGGGTCATGAAGTATGCTTAAATTTCATTTGCACCCACAACTCACGTAGAAGTCAGTTTTCTCAAATTTGGGGCCAAACTGCAGCGCAGTATTTCGGCATACCTGCCCGCTGTTTTTCTGGAGGAGTAGAGATCACGGCGTTTAATGAGCGCGCCGTCGCTTCCATAAAGCGAAGTGGATTTATAATCACTTCATCTCAAGGAGAAAACCCCAAGTACACTATCTCTTGTGCGGAGGATGTAGAACTCCTTACTGCCTTTTCAAAACTTTTTGACGACTCTGTCAATGAAGCTGAGCAGTTTGCAGCAGTAATGACTTGTTCGCATGCAGACGAGAATTGTCCAGTTATACCTGGAACCGAAAAACGCATTGCAGTGCGTTACGAAGACCCAAAGGCATTCGACGATACCTCAGAGGAGTCTGATCGTTACGATGAAAGATCGCTTCAAATCGCTGCTGAAATGTTCTATGTGTTTTCAAAGATTCAATAAAGTGAAAATATGGACTAACGCAATAACCTAATTCGTCGAAGCACAAAGTATTCGGGTTTTATAAACTTGTGATGAATATACCCCTAGGAGTTGAAAACAGGATTTGTTCTTCTAAACAACTCTTCTGAGAATACTATGTAATATGTAATACGCAATTATAATTGTACATTATACTAAATTATATAGAGAGGAATATGAAGACAATTCGATTTTTGGCTCTTGGAGTGATGCTGTTGTTCAGTATTACTGGTTACTCAACCCATTTAATGGGAGGAGAAATAGTTGCGCAGCAAATCAGCGGTTATCAATACCGACTAGTCATGACCGTCTACAGAGACACTGCAGGTGTACCTATGCAAACCACAGCGCAATTCAACATTACCGATAGCGCAGGATCTTATGTTACAACCCTAACTACTCCATATGACTCTGTCTTAAGTGGGAACACATTACCTATGTACCCATACGGTGTAGAGGTATATTTTTTCATCGATACCATAACTTTTGCAAGCAGCGGAACTTATACAATAGGTTGGAGTAGCTGCTGTCGTAATGGCGCTATTCAGAACATATCAAACCCGTTAAGTCAAAGCATGTTCTTACAGACTGAGCTTACAGTTTTTGATACCACGAGTAATTCGACACCATGGTTTTTAGTACCTGCGTCGATTTTTTTACCGTCAAACACCCCGTGGCAATACAATCCGCTTCCATTCGATCCTGATGGTGATTCTCTTTACTGGAGTTTATCACAGCCTCTAAATGCTCTTAACACAGCATGTCCCGGATATACTCTACCACCAGGGACCGTCTCAAACCCTATGACCATAAATCCTATCACTGGAACCATTACTTGGACGGCAACCATGGTTGGAAACTTTGTTACATCTGTATTAGTAGAAGAATATCGCGGAGGGCAAAAAATTGGTGAAATCCGAAGAGATATGCAGTTCATTGTGGTGCAAACGAGTGTAATAGGTCCTATTTGGAATGCAGGTAATTTACCTGTTGATGGCTTGGGTAATGTTTATGTGAATCTGATTCAGAATTCATCATTTTCATTATCCGTATCTGGTTACTCACCCAATGGGAGCCTTCTCTATGCTGATGCCTTTGGAGAACCCTTTTTCACATCGCCTAACCCTGCGCAATGGGCGTGCAGCGGATCTGGTACAAATGACAGTATTCAGGGCAATATACTATGGGCGCCTAGTTCAGCACAAACGAGGAGTACACCATACATTTTGGCATTAAGACTTACCGATGGTTTTTTAGCGCAAGATTTATCTATTATTTTTCAAGTCTCTTCTGGAATAGACGTCAAGGAAAATGAGATCCAGTACTTAACCTATCCTAATCCAGCTGTTAATGGGGTAACTATAATGCCCTGCCCGCATCGTGCTTTTCTGTACAATGTAAAAGGACAACAATGGGAACTTCATCGAACGGATGAGCGATGGAATGTAAATACGATACCCAAAGGTTCTTATGTGCTACGAACATTTAATGCAGAAGGAATACCGACTGGTACTACACGGTTAATGATCCAATAATTTTAAACGGCCTCTTTTTGGTGACTAGAAATTATTGACACCTTTCCTGACGGAGTAGAAGAATAGCGATGACCTCTGGGGTGTATGTAGACTTCCACTGTTGTAGATCCATGCCCAGCACAGAGTAATGACAATATTCATTCTCGTTTTATAACTATCTAATCATAGATTCAATACACCTACTAGCCTTCTGAGGTCTCTTTCATCACAAAATGAGACTTTAGAACTGTTAATAGTGCTCTAAGCCAGCTATCTTTAAATTGAAAACCAATTGAAGATGAGCGATACATTTCTTCCATACCTAGTACCAGTTGCTTTGTTACTCTTTCTATTAGAAGTATACTTTCTAAAAAAAAGAGCTATTAAAATCACCCTAGAGCAAACTGCTTTAAATATTTCATTAGGATTTTTAGAACGCTTATTCGGGCTTTATTTAACAGCTAAATCAATTGTTTTACTCCATACATCTTTAGACTTCGCCATTTTCGAAACATTACCAAAAACATGGTGGGTCCTTGTACTTACCTTCATCGCATTAGACTTTATTTGGTACGTTTTTCATATCGCAGGACATCGAGTTTCTATCATGTGGGGAATTCATCTGGTACACCACCACAGTGAAGAGTTTAATCTAAGTGTGAATTTTGCATTAAGCCCACTGGGGTTCATTCTTAGAAGTTTCATGTACTGCGTGCTAGTGGTCTTCGGTTTACCGGTAGAATATGTAATCTTGAGTAGTTATTTAAATGCTTTTTACCAATATTACCTTCACACACCCTTTATCAAGTCCATTCCCATTTTAGAGAAATTCCTAGTGATGCCTGCACATCATCAAGTTCACCATGGCTCGAACGAAGAATATCTTGATAAAAATTTTGGAGGAGTATTTATTATTTGGGATCGGATTTTTGGCACATATCAACCACTAGTAAAACCCGTTAAATACGGACTTACCTCAACGCTTCCTCACAAAGATTTTGTTAATCTCCAATTGTTTTATTTTAAAAAACTTGCTGTTAATTTCAAAACTAAAGGATTCAAGCAAGGAATGCGATTACTCTTTGTAGGTCCTGAGCATCAAACTCCAGAGGTACCATCGGTTCTACCGGTTAAGTCCGCTACATCTGTTTCAAAATTGATATTGGGTATTATTGTTTATGTCATAGCTTACCAAACTTTGATACAAATAGACAGTTTTGGTTGGTTTTTGTTAGTCTTCACTATAAATTTTGTTGCGATCATGCTGATTAACGGAGTGCAACGGAAACCTAGATTGATTGCCCCATAAATAGGTTCACTAAGTCTTCAATTGACTTTGATCTCTAAGTATTGAGAAGTATGACTTGTCACAAATATGTGCATTGTCAACACCTTATATTGGTCCTGAAATAGTTGAATTTTATTTCCTTCAACAGCAAGATTTGAGCGTGAAATTTCAACTCTAACGCATCAATCTGTGCATGGTAGACTTTGACACTGCAAAGTAATTGGCAATTTCCGTTTGAGTACAATAGAGCTCTATACCAGGGAAACGTTCCTTAATATCCACCCAATAGTCAGCTTTATTCATGTGTTTCATCTTGAGTAAACGAAGCTTACGCATATGGACGAAATATGCGTTAATTTGAGCAAGGTTTTCTCTAAACTCCTCATTTTGGCTTAGAAATTCTCTGAACTCTCTGAATGGAACTCTATAGGCTGTGGTGGGTGTAGAGACAATAGAATCACTCGCCGATGGGCCTCCCCAAAGCAAACTCTTCTCATCACAGATAAAGATTCCTGGCTCTGACATGCCATTCAGCATTTTATGACCGTCCTCCAATAAGATTCTATCAAACCCAAACCCAGATTGTATAAACCATACAAAGCAATCTTTTTCCCCAACTTCCCAAATATTTTCTCCAGGCAAGTAGTGATATGGTCCATCAAAAGCATGCGCAAGAGAACACGTGAATTCAGTACTCACCGTTTTTCCAAGCATGGTCATAAGACGCTCCTCTATTACCTCTACTCCTTTATTAGGCATGTTTGGTGGCTATTTTAATGTAGGACTTTAGGGAGGAAATTGAAATACCGAAAAACAAGGCCAGGTCATTTCTGGATACTAGACTTAGTGCCTTTCCGTATCTCCTTATCCAATTCACACAAAATGACTTACGATTTAAGGCGAAGTCATTAATATACTTTTGATATTGATACGAACTGTGTAGTGCAGACTGCACCTTTAATTTGGAAAACAACGTCTTATCACCAATAGCCTCTGTGATTCCTGTAAGCTGTAATACATAGAGTATTGAAGGCTCATAAAAATACCACTGTGTTTGCATTTTATTTAAGTCTTTTCGTATCTCCGTATCATAAATTATATCTCCATGATGGTAAAAATGCGATACACAAATTTTGCTTTCAAATTTATGCTGTACAGCTATGAGTCCTGAGGCTAAAACAGTGATACAATTCTTGAGGTTTAAATCCTCTGAAATCAGCAAGCCTGAATCAACTTTAACTGTTCTAATTAATTTATCCAGTCGAACATTCGCCATTAATTCTCTGTCCGCAGGATGCAGCATCTCTGAGATTTTAAGAGTTACCATGGACAAGTCTAAAGTTTTTATGGACATATTGAAACAGCGTAGATATACTTCAATATACCTAGAAAAACACAAACTAACAAAACCTTGTAACACGTTGATTAACATTGTTTTAATATACATAGAGTAGGTTGAAAGATATAGTCGAAAAAGACAAAATGAAACACCGAACCGCTACGTATTATTAATCTTTATTTTTTAATAATTTAAAAACATTCAAATGAAAAAACTTCTACTCACATTACTGTTGTCGTTAAGCACGATTAGTTATGCTCAAGTCTGTAACGTAGATACAGCAGTTCACTCACTTGCTAGCGTTGGGTTCCCTACTTTAGAATGGTCTGGGCTCTGGGTAAATGGTGAGACTCCATCTTTCGCCTGTGACAGTACGCAACCTATGATGAACCTTTCAGCTGTTGTAGGACAACCATTTGAAGCAACGCTTACTGGAATGATTGGGGATACCTTCCCTTCAGGAGGGCTGCTCGTACCAACAACTCAAGGAGCATTTTTATATACCACAACCATTCCATCCTGGCTCACATGGACAGCGGCAGATTCGCTTTTCTATCCAGGACCATCTAACAAGACCTGTATTAAACTTTCTGGAACCCCTACCCTTGCGGATACCACCTATTATATACCCACAGTTGGTGTGGAGAGTGGATTCTTTACGAGTTGGTACCAAGTCCAAGGAGCTATATTTGGTTTTCCCGCAGTGGATACGATTGGCTTCTGCCACAATATTAGAGTTTTCAAAGACTATACCGATCTTGAAGACCTGCCTCTAGCTACAATGACCTTATCACCTAATCCAGCCCAGGATTACTTAAATCTTTATTTTAACCAAGCAGTTGTAACTGATGAATTGATGGATCAAATCATAGTTTATAATGTGATTGGAAATAGAATAGATATTGATCCTACCTATTTAAGTTCAAATAAAATAGGATTTGATATCAGTGAACTTCCTACAGGTAACTATTGGCTCACTATAGATGTTGAAAAGGGTCTGTTACGTAGTCAATTTGTTGTGACACGCTAATCTTTCAAAAACAAACCAATATGACTAAATCTGTCACTCTACCCAAGCGCATTGCAGCGCTTGGGTTATTTCTACTGCTTCCGTTATTCTCTATGGGCCAATTCGCTTTTGAAGGTCCAATTCCAAAAATAACACAGGGGTTCGGCGCATTTGGAAATAACACTTTTAGTAGTGAGTTTTTCCAATTGACTCCTGATTCCACCTATGAATGCTCGGATACCGTACGTTGTATCATTACCTATCCAACAGGGATTAATTCCCCACGTGGTACCGTGTTTAGATTTCCGGGAAGTTCAAATACAAATATGGGAGATAGTGCGTACTGGAATGAGAGTAAGCTAGATAGAGAGTTTGTTGCCAGCTTAGGATATGTTTCGGTAACCATGCAGTATAACAATGCCAATGAATATGGATGCGCCTATTATCTATTAGATGAAGCAGTCCGTCGCTATTCTAACCTGATAGATACCACAAGGGTCGGTTTTCATGGTGTGAGTCAAGGTGCCGCAGTGACAAATTGGTTAAGCTTGAAAAAATACATCAACGACGGTTGGGGGAGCAATGGCCGTTTTGCGTGGCCAGATGCTGGTGCGAGCTTTATTGGATGGCTAGATAATTGGCCAGTAGATATCGAGGTTCAAAGTGATAGTGGACTAGCCGCGATGCCAGATGATGTACTCTACTTAATGACCTTATCTGATTGGGATCAGGTCCCAGATCCTAGAACACTGATCGACATGTACAACTTCATGGGAGTCCCAGATTCTAATAAAGAGTTCATGATCATTCGTGGAGATACCGTAAATAGCTATATATACTGGGCAACACATTTCACCCTGAACACCTATGAAACTGACTCCAATCAGTTTAATGTTTACGTGACGAAGCACGACGCTCTAGACTATTGGATGGGAACAAGACTACTTCATAGCTTAATGGAAGCTGCATGGAACAATGACACAGCCGCACGTAGAATTTGTATGGGCAATGGAGATCCTGTCCAAACGACCATCGCTGGAGGGCAAATGCGTGGTCCAATCGTCACGGATACTCCTTGGATGAGTATGTTACACTCCTGGAACTCCGGATTAGGCTATATGGGCGATTGTGAAGCACCCTGGAACATGCGCCAGTATGTGACCGCCGATGCCTGCTTTATCCTCGATATCCCGGAAATATCTGCGCAAACTATGGTGAAGATGTATCCTAATCCAGCGAAATCTCATAGCGAAATCACCTTCGAGAGTAGTGAAGAGATAACCTCCATAGTCGCCTTTGATTTACTAGGACGAATCCATGAATCCACAACCTCAAGTATACTTACACTAACTAAATCCGGAGAATACATACTGGGAATCACATTTGATTCAGGTAAAAAAA
>Ga0209482_1000594_pt1 | contig 30131 bp, 27 predicted proteins | sample CoawatmetaG10DNA_FD_187512 | JGI IMG/M metagenome (GOLD analysis project Ga0209482, IMG submission 187512) | Marine microbial communities from the West Antarctic Peninsula - Coastal water metaG104-DNA (SPAdes) (version 2) | ecosystem: Environmental > Aquatic > Marine > Coastal ...
CAAGAAAAGATTCTGTAGTGGAACAAACTACCAAGGGAATTGATTTTTTGATGTCTAAAAATAATATTTCTGTTTACAAGGGTTTAGGCTCATTTACAGATTCTTCAAAAATAAATATTTGTAATGAAGGAAATGATCAACAAATATCTTACAAATCTGCTGTAATTGCCACTGGATCTAAGCCAACTTCCTTGCCTTTCGCTAAGATTGATAGACATAGGGTTATAACTTCTACTGAAGCTTTGAAACTTAAAGAAATTCCAAAAAAGCTTATTGTTATTGGAGGAGGAGTAATAGGGCTAGAGTTAGGTCAGGTTTACAACAGGCTAGGTTCTGAAGTTTCAGTAATTGAATATTCTGATACTATTACTCCTTTTATGGATTCTTCAGTGTCCAAGGAATTAATAAGAATCTTCAAGAAACAAAAAATTAAATTCTATCTATCTCACAAGGTATTTGATGTTAGTTCTTCTGGTGATTCTGTTTCTGTTCAAGCAGAAGATAGTAAAGGAAATAAAGTAAGTTTTAACGGAGACTATTGTTTGGTTTCTGTAGGAAGAAAGCCTTATACAGAAGGATTAAACCTAGAGGCTATTGGAGTTAATACAAATGATAAAGGTCAAGTTGAGGTAAACGATAAGTTACAAACTAGTCAAGTTAATGTTTATGCTATCGGCGATGTAATTAAGGGTCCAATGTTAGCTCATAAAGCTGAAGAGGAAGGAGTGCTTGTTGCGGAAATAATTGCAAATCAAAAGCCCCATATAAACTACAATTTAATACCTAACGTAATATATACTTGGCCAGAAGTTGCTTCTGTTGGAAAGACTGAAGAGCAATTGTCTCAAATGGGTATTTCTTTTAAGAAGGGTCAATTTCCTATGCGTGCTTTAGGAAGGGCAAGGGCTAGTATGGATATTGATGGTTTTGTTAAAATTTTAGCAGATAGTAAAACAGATGAAATTTTAGGGGTACATATTATTGGAGCTAGAGCTGCTGATTTGATTGCAGAGGCAGTTGTTGCTATGGAATATAGAGCTACAGCTGAAGATATTTCAAGAATGAGTCATTCGCATCCAACTTATGCAGAGGCCATAAAGGAAGCTGCTTTAGCTGCTACAGAAAATAGAGCACTTCATATGTAGTTATATCTAACTAATGATTTAGCATTAACTATACTAGATTTATATAAATATTTTAATTGATTAGAATTTCAAAAACCTTTAGTTTAAAAGACATTAGTTCTTTTAAAAAAAAACTACTCAAATGGTCTGATAAGTCAGCCACATCAGTTTATTTAAATTCTAATAATCATAAATCTCAGATTAACGATTATGAAGCTATTCTTGCTCTTGATTCTTATTCTGAAACCTCTTATACTAGAAAAAACTCTTTAAACAAACTAGATGATTATCTAAAAAATACTCAAGATTGGGTTTTTGGGTATTTTTCTTATGACTTAAAAAATGAATTAGAAAATCTTAAAAGTAAGAACATCGATAGTTTTGAGTTGCCTAACTTATTTTTTTTTCAACCAAAAAAAATCTGGTTAGTATCTAATTCAAACGTTGAAGCACTTTACCTTGATGGGAATGAAATAGATAAAGATTGGAATGAAATTAATCAAATAAATTTGACGGTAAAATTTACGAAGTCAAATAAGATAATTTTAAAAGAAAGATTAAAAAAAAATCAGTATAAAAATAAAATAAAATTATTATTAGAACATATCAAAAGAGGAGATATTTATGAAGCTAACTTTTGTATGGAATGGTTTTCTCAAAATGCTAATATAATACCTTCAGAAGTTTATATTAAATTGAATGAGATTTCTAAAACACCCATGAGTGCCTTTTTTAAAAATAAAAATTTAAATCTTTTATCTTCTTCACCTGAAAGATATATTAAAAGAATAAAGGATAGAATTGTTAGCCAACCGATAAAAGGAACTTCAAGAAGAGATCAAAATGAGATGATAGATTCTAAGTTAATGAATGAGTTAGAAGTTAACATAAAGGAGAGGTCTGAAAACATAATGATTGTTGATTTAATTCGTAATGATCTCTCTAGGTTTTCAATACCTGGTTCAGTTAAGGTTAAAGAATTATGTAAAGTATATCCTTTTAAACAAGTTCATCAAATGATATCTACTGTTGAATCAAGAATAGAATCTGATTTAAATTCTCCGGAAATAATTAAGCATACTTTTCCTATGGGAAGTATGACAGGTGCCCCTAAAGTAAAGGCGATGAAGATTATTGAAAATCTAGAGGTTTCTGCTCGTGGTCTATATAGTGGAGCATTGGGTTATATAAAGCCTTCTGGAGATTTTGACTTTAATGTTGTTATTAGATCTTTAATTTACGACACAGATACTAAATACCTTTCTTTTCACGTTGGGAGTGCTATCACATCTAAATCAAGTATTTCTAAAGAGCATGATGAATGTTTATTGAAAGCAAAAGCAATGATCTCAGTACTACAATAATTTATTTTTTTTGATATATTAAAAAACGTAATATTGCTTTTGATGATTGAGCAGTTTGAAAAACATATTAATAGTGAGTTCCCCCTTCTTAAAAACTCAAAACTACTTATTTGCGTTAGTGGAGGAGTTGATAGTATGGTACTTCTAAACTTGTTATTAATGTTGAAATATAAAATCGGAATTGCTCATTGTAATTTCAAATTACGTGAAAACGAGAGCGATTTAGATCAACAGTTTATTAGTGATTATGCTAAAAAAAAATCTATACCTTTTCATTTTAAATCTTTTTTAACTAAGCTTCCTAAGCATTCCACTCAAATGGCTGCTAGAGTTTTAAGATACAAGTGGTTCAATCAAATTTTAGATACTGAAAAATATGATTTTATATTAACTGCACACCACTTAGACGATTCGTTAGAAACATTTATTTTAAATTTAAGTAGAGCTTCAGGAATTGAAGGGTTATTAGGAATTAAGTCTGTCAATAAGAATGTAGTACGTCCACTATTAATATTCTCAAAAGATGATTTAATCAAATTTGCAAGAGAAAACAGTGTCAAATGGAGAGAAGATTCTTCAAATATTAAAAATGATTATTTAAGAAATAAAATCAGGAATAATATAATACCACAATTAAAAGAGTTACATCCGGATTTTTTAGATCAATCTAGAAAATCAATGAGTTATTTAAGTGGATCAAATGATATTCTAAAAAAACATATAAAAGATTTTAAAAATAAAAATTTCTTAAATAAAGATGATCAGAAAAAAGTTTTAAAAAGTTTGATTATCGAAACAAAATCGAATAGTTTTATTTTTGAATTATTTAAAGATTATGGTTTTAAATCTCCTAACGAAATTATTAACTTATGTAATTCAATTTCAGGAAAAATGATTGAATCAAGTTCTTATATTTTATTAAGTGACAGAAATTATTTAATTCTAAAACCTAATATTATTATTGATTATAATAATTATGAACTTGGGTTAGATGGACTTAATAATCCCATTAAATTAAACGTTACAAAAGGAATTTTTAACGAGGATTGTGATTCTAATAAATTGCTATTGGACATCGAAGAAATTAAGTTTCCTTTAACTCTAAGAAAACATAAAGAAGGAGATTTTTTTTACCCTAACGGGATGAACGGAAAAAAAATGATTTCTAAGTATTTTAAAGATCAAAAAATGTCTTACTTTGACAAACAAAATCAATGGTTGCTATGCGATGATTCAGATGTCTTATGGATCGTTGGCATGAGATTTGATAATAGAAAGTATAAAACTTTAAATGCGAATATTAAAATCGAATTAAATGAAACTTAGATTATTTTTAATTTTTTATATTTTTTCTTTATTTAATCTAGCTCAAGAGCCAATATCATTTACCACTTCAGTTAAAAAAGTTTCAGATGACACATATGAGCTTATTACTAATTCTGAAATTGAAAATAATTGGCGTTTATATTCTCAGAACTTAATTGATGGAGGTGCAATTCCAACAGAATTTGTCTTTAACCAATCAGATAATTTTGTTTTAATTGGTAATGTAAAAGAATCTGAATCGATAACAAAATTTGATCCAATATTTGGAATAAACCAATCTTATTTTATTAATAGCTCTTCATTTACTCAATCTATAAAAGTCAAGAGCAGTAACCTAAGTACAATTAAAGCAATAATTGCCTATCAAGCTTGTGATGATATGGTCTGTATTTTTAGAGAATCAGAACTAATCTTTAACTTAGACGGATCTATTAGTACCATTGTTAATGAAGACGTAAACTCTTTAATCATTGAAGATTCTAACCCTTTAATACTTGATTTAAAAAACACTGATTTATTAGAATCTTATTCCACCTCAGAAAGTTTATCTTCAAACCCATATTTGAATTTACTTATTCTAGGTTTCTTAGGTGGTTTGTTAGCCTTGTTGACCCCATGTGTTTTTCCTATGATTCCATTGACCGTTTCATTTTTTACAAATAAAGGTTCGAATTCTTCTTTAAATGCATTTATATATGGAAGCTTTATAATCTTAATTTATATTTCTTTAAGTATCCCATTTCACTTTATTGATTCTTTAGATCCGGAGATATTAAATAGTATTTCAACCAATGCTACTCTAAATGTATTGTTTTTTATAGTGTTCGTTGTTTTTGCTTTTTCTTTTTTTGGTTTTTACGAAATTACAATACCCTCTAGTTGGATAAATTCTATTGATTCTAAATCTAATAGTATTGGAGGTTTTATCGGCATATTTTTTATGGCATTAACATTAGTATTGGTTTCTTTTTCATGTACTGGTCCAATTCTTGGTTCACTTTTAGTAGGTTCTATTTCGTCTCAAGGAGGTGCAATGCAGTTAACTATTGGAATGCTAGGTTTTGGAATTGCTTTAGCACTTCCATTCACTCTTTTTGCATTATTTCCTAAATTATTAAATTCTTTACCTAAATCAGGAAGATGGATGAATACCTTTAAAGTGATTTTAGGTTTTTTGGAATTAGGTTTTGCATTTAAGTTTTTGTCTAATGCAGATTTAGTAGAACATTGGGGGCTTATTAAAAGAGAAATATTTATTGGTATTTGGGTAGTAATCTCATTGTTATTATTTCTGTATTTAATAGGTGTTTTTAAATTTCCTCACGAAAGTAAATCTGTAAACAGATCGAAATTCAATATAGTATTAAGTTTGTTTTTCTTGTCATTTGCAATTTATCTTTCTCCAGCATTATTGCCTGATGGATCTAACAAGGCAAAACTTTTAAGTGGGTTTACACCACCATCATTCTATAGCGTATATCCTAAAACTTCAGATTGTCCTCTTGGTTTTCAATGCTTCAAAGATTTCGAATCTGGATTGGAGTTTGCAAAAGCCAATAACAAACCAATTCTTTTGGATTTTACTGGTTGGGCTTGCGTTAATTGTAGGAGAATTGAAGAGAATGTTTGGACAGAACCAGAAATTTTCAATTTAATTAATGATAATTATGTCTTAATTTCATTGTATGTAGATGATCGAAAAGAGTTAAAGGAAGATGAAAAGATTACGTTAAAATATAAGTCTGGAAAAACAAAAGAAATAACGACTATAGGGGAGAAGTCTGCTACTTTTCAAGCCTTAAATTTCAAAAGTGCATCACAGCCTTTTTATGTTTTATTAGATACTGATTTAAAAATATTAAATAGTCCTATACAATATACGTCAAAGGAAGTTTACAAGGCTTGGCTTGAAGAAGGTTTACAAAATTTAAAGTAATTTTTTGATTAATCCGTTCTGGTAAACTAAAGGTTTTAAAGCTTTGTCACTAGAATGACCTTCTAATACTTTTCCTATGTAAATGTAATGATCACCTGATTCTATTTTTGAAGTTACTTGACATTCTAAATAAGCAATAGAATTTGTTATTATTTTTATTTGATTTGATGAGTTCTTAGTTTCTATGTTGTTGAATCTTTGTTCGGGGGTAAATTTATTATTTGCAAATTGATTACAAATATTTGTTTGTTGTTCATTTAGGATATTTACATTAAAATAACTTTTATTATTTAATGCGATATTAGATTTCGCGTCTTTATTTAAGCAAAATAAAATTAAAAAAGGATCAATTGAAACTGAAGTAAATGAATTGGCAGTAAAACCATAATCAATGTTTTTATCTTTTGAAGTAATTACTGTAACACCAGTTGTAAAGCTTCCACAAATTTTTTTAAAAAGATCTTTATCCATTTTTTTTTTTTAAATATACTTATAAACCTTATCAAAAGGAATTCTAAATTGAGTACCGTAAATACCCTTTTCATCTCTTAATCCACAGGAAATAATCATATTAATTTCTGCTCCTCTTGGAAGTCCAGTGTTTTCTTTACCATTAGACTGTCAAAACCTTCCATGGGGCAAGTGTCATAATCTATAGCAGCCATGCTAATCATAAAGTTTTGTGCAGCTAGACCTGCACTTTTGTGAGCTACTATTCTCATATTACTATTTGAGACTTGTCTAATTATTGGTGTAAAAAGTCCGATTACTTGAAATATTATATATTTTATCGAGCCAAATATTCCTAAAAAATCAAAATAAAGAGCAGGGATAATTTTAGTATAATACTTTAGTCCAGTCTTAATTCTTTTATGTTTTTTAGGATGGTTTTTAAATTGATCTTTCAGGAATTGGACATTTTGTTTAGCTCTTTTATTCCATAAATCCTTTCTTACTACAATCACAACAAGTTGAGATGCTGTAGAAGCTGCATTTTGATTCAGACAAGCTTTTGATAGTTTTTTTAGATAACTGGAATCTGTTACATGAATAAACTCCCATAATTGAAGATTACTACTATTTGGAGCTAAAGTAGCATTATAGATGCATCCTTTTACTTTTTCATCATCAAGTTTTGTTTTTTGAAAAATTCTAATTGACCTCCTGTGTTTTATTGCACTAGAAACAGTTCTTTCAACCATATATTTAAATTCGTTTTAATAAACTTTTTAGAAAATTAATTTTATTTTTAAATGGAGGATATCTTAATGGGGGATCAATCCATAATGGCTTTGATAAATAAGGTTTATAATGAGAAAAGGTTTTAAAAGTTGATTCACCATGGTATTTACCCATGCCACTTTGGCCAATACCACCAAAAGGCAACCTATCATTAGCTACATGAACAACCGTATCATTAATAGCTCCTCCACCAAATGGATAAGATTCTAAAAATTTTCTACCAAAATTAATGTTTTTAGTAAAAATATAAAGTGCTAACGGATGAGAATATTTCTTTATAATTTTATCAACATCTTTGAAATCATCGTATCCAATAATTGGAAGGATTGGACCAAATATTTCATCATCCATTAATTTAGAATTTAAGTTATCTATTTCAATAAGTGTGGGTTGAAAATATTTTTTTTCAATATCAACATTACCTCCAAAAATTATTTTCTCACCTTCAATTAATGAAGACAAATAATTCATGTGTTTTACGTTAATAATTCTCCCGTATTCATTAGATTCAATAGGGTTTTCTCCGTATGTGTTAACGAGTTGATTCTTTATTTCTTCAATTAAATTAGGTTTAATTTTATTGTCTACTATAAGAAAATCTGGAGCAATACACGTTTGTCCACAATTAGTAAACTTTCCCCAAACAATTCTTTTTGCAGTAACCTTAAGAGAAGCAGTTTCATCAATTACACAAGGATTTTTTCCACCAAGTTCAAGTGTAACTGGAGTTAAATATTTTGCTGCTTTTTTTGCAACGATTTTACCAACATTAACACTTCCTGTGAAAAATATATAATCCCATTTAAAATCACATAATTTAGATGCAACATCTGCCCCCCCTTGAACTACCTTAACAAAACCATCATCAAAAACTTTGGATAATATTTTCTCTAAAATTGCAGATGTGTTTAATGAATACTCAGAAGGTTTAAGAAGCACTGTGTTTCCTGCAGCTACAGCTCCAATTAATGGAGCAATTGACAATTGGAATGGATAGTTCCACGGAGATATATGCAATGTATTTCCATAGGGTTCAGCAATGATGTAATCAGAAGAAGGGAAGTTTAATAACGAAGACCTTACCGACCTTCTTTTAGTCCATCTCTTGATGTTTTTTAAAGCAATTTTAATTTCTGTATAAACAAATGCAATTTCAGTTAAATAACTTTCTCCAACTGATTTTCCTAAATCTAAATTTAATGCTTTTTGAATTTCATTTTCATTCTGTTCTATTTCTATTTTTAAACTCTTTAACAATGCTATTCTAAAACTAACATCAATTGTTTTTTTTGAATCAAAATAATCTTTTTGATTATCAATTATTGTTTTTAATGTATTATCCATAATAAAGTAGAAGTTAATAATGTCATTATTGACGATTTAATAAAAATATACATTATAAACTTGTTAGGAGTGAAAAATAAATACTTTTGATTAAATTTATGTAAATTATATAAACTATATAGAAAATAAATATCTTTATAATCATATCCTTCTCCTTAGTATGAGAAGGTTTTTTTTTAACTGTTTTTGTAAATGAAATTAAATAAATATAGTCGCGTAGTAACTCAGGATCCAACCCAGCCGGCAGCTAAAGCTATGTTGCATGCCATAGGTTTGTCTGAGGAAGATTTAAACAAGCCTTTTGTTGGAATTGCTAGCACTGGATATGAGGGTAACCCTTGTAATATGCATTTAAATGATTTGTCGAAATCAATTAAAAGTGGTGTAACTAATGCTGAAATTAATGGACTTATTTTTAACACAATCGGAGTTAGTGATGGTATTTCCATGGGAACACAAGGAATGCGTTATTCATTACCTTCAAGAGATATTATAGCTGATTCTATAGAAACAGTTATTCAGGCTATGGCTTACGACGGCTTAATTACAGTAGTTGGATGTGATAAAAACATGCCAGGTGCTTTAATGGCTATGCTAAGGCTTAATAGACCTTCTATTTTGGTTTATGGTGGAACAATTGCTCCAGGCTGCCATAATGATAAGAAACTTGATGTTGTGTCTGCCTTTGAAGCTTGGGGGGAAAACGTTTCTGGAAAAATTGATGATACTGAATTCAAAGCTATTATAAAAAATGCATGTCCTGGAGCAGGAGCATGTGGAGGAATGTATACAGCTAACACAATGTCTTCTGCTATTGAAGCTATGGGCATGTCTCTTCCTTATAGTTCATCTAATCCAGCGATCAGTTCTGAAAAAAATGATGAATGTAATGAGTTAGGCAAAGCAGTAAAGAATCTTTTAATTAAAGATTTAAAACCTTTAGATATAATTACAAAAAAATCTTTAGAAAACGCAGTAAGATTAATAACTGTTTTAGGTGGATCAACAAACGCTGTTTTACATTTACTAGCTATTGCAAAAGCGGCTAAAATTAAATTTTCAATTGACGATTTTCAAATTATTTCGGAAACAACACCTTTTTTAGCAGACTTAAAACCTAGTGGAAAATTTTTAATGGAAGATCTACATAATGTTGGAGGAATTCCTGCTGTAATGAAATATATGTTAGATAACAATTATCTTCATGGAGATTGTATGACAGTTACAGGAAAAACTATTTCAGAAAATTTGTCAATTGTTAAGTCTCTTTCTGTTAATCAAGAAATAATTAAACCTTTTAATCAACCAATTAAAGAAACAGGCCATATTAGAATTTTATATGGCAATTTAGCAACAAACGGTTCCGTGGCAAAAATAACTGGAAAAGAAGGTTTGGATTTTACAGGAATAGCAAAAGTTTTTGATAGCGAGTTTGAGGCGAATAATGGAATTAAAAATGGTTTAGTAGTTAAAGGTGATGTTGTTGTTATTAGATATGTTGGTCCAAAAGGAGGTCCTGGAATGCCAGAAATGTTAAAACCAACTTCAGCTATAATGGGCTGTGGTTTAGGAAAAGATGTTGCTTTAATTACTGATGGGAGATTTTCAGGTGGAACACACGGTTTTGTTGTTGGTCATATTACACCAGAAGCTCAAGATGGTGGAAATATTGCTTTAATTAAAAATGGAGATAAAATAATTATCGATGCTGTAAGCAATACTTTAAATGTTGATATTTCTAAGAACGAATTATTAAAAAGAAAATCAGCCTGGGTTAAACCTGAACTAAAATTTAACAGTGGAGTATTATATAAATATATTAAAAATGTATCTGATGCCTCAAGTGGCTGTGTAACTGATTAGAATATGAGTGAAATAAAAAAAATATCTGGCGCCGAAGCAGTAATTAAATCTCTTTTAAAAGAAGGGGTTGATTTAATCTATGGATATCCTGGTGGAGCTATTATGCCAATATATGATGAGCTTTATAAATATGAAGATAAGTTAAATCATGTAATGACTCGACACGAACAAGGAGCAACTCACGCTGCTCAAGGTTTTGCTAGAGTTTCTGGAAAAGTAGGAGTAGTAATGGCAACTTCAGGACCCGGTGCAACAAATTTAGTTACTGGAATTGCAGATGCTCAAATAGATTCAACTCCAATGGTTTGTATAACTGGACAAGTTGCTTCATATTTATTAGGCTCTGATGCCTTTCAAGAAACAGATATTATTGGTATTTCTTCACCAATAACAAAATGGAACTGTCAGGTAACAAAAGCTTCTGATATTCCTGAAGTTTTAGCAAAAGCTTTTTACATTGCTAGAACAGGAAGACCCGGTCCAGTGCTAATAGATATTACAAAAGATGCTCAATTTGAATTAATGGAGTTTTCTTACTCTAAATGTGAGTCGATTAGAAGTTACAACCCTATTCCTAACTATTCAATTAAACAATTGAAAAAAGCTGCTGAATTAATTAATAATGCTAAAAAGCCATTTATTGTTTTTGGGCAGGGTGTTATTTTAGGTAATGCAGAAACTGAATTTAAAAATTTTATTGAAAAGACAGGGATTCCCTCTGCATGGACAATACTTGGATTGTCAGCACTTCCTTCTGAACACCCTCTAAATGTAGGAATGGTTGGGATGCACGGAAATTATGGGCCTAATGTTTTAACTAACCAGTGTGATTTATTAATTGCTGTTGGAATGCGATTTGATGACAGAGTAACTGGTAATTTGGAAACTTATGCAAAACAAGCCAAAATAATACATTTCGAAATTGATCCTGCAGAAATTAATAAAACAGTGGAAGTTGATATTCCAATTATAGGAACTGTAAAAGAAACTCTTCCAGAAATATTAAAGCTTGTGAATAAAAATAATCATGAAAATTGGTTGGAAAAATTTCACTCGTTATATGAAACAGAGTATAATAAAATAATTAAAGAAGAACTTCATCCTACTAAAGAAGGTTTAAGCATGGCTGAGGTAATAAAAGAAATAAACTTAGCTTCTAAAGGTGATGCAATAATAGTTACAGATGTGGGGCAACATCAAATGATTGCTTGTAGATATGCTAAGTTTAATAAATCTAAGTCTAATGTTACTTCTGGTGGATTAGGAACTATGGGGTTTGCACTTCCTGCAGCTTTAGGAGCTAAAATGGGTGCGCCAGAAAGAGAAGTTGTAGCTGTTATTGGAGATGGTGGATATCAAATGACTATACAAGAACTGGGTACAATTTTTCAAACTGGAAGTGCAGTAAAAATTGTTGTTCTAAATAATAATTTTTTAGGTATGGTCAGGCAGTGGCAAGAAATGTTTTTTGAAAAAAGATACGCTTCAACAGAACTTGTGAATCCTGATTTTGTAACTATTGCAAAAGGATATCATATAGAAGCTAAAAAGGTTACTAAAAGAGATGAGTTGAAATCTTCTGTAGAGAAGATGCTTAAATCTAATAAACCATTTTTCCTTGAAGTTTTAGTTGAAAAGGAACACAATGTTTTTCCTATGATTCCAACAGGAGCATCGGTGTCTGATATTAGGTTAGATTAAAAATTATGAGTGAAATAAAAAATACATATACAATTTCAATTTATACAGAAAATAATTTAGGTTTACTAAATAGAATATCTGCAATATTTCTTAAACGACATATAAGTATAGAAAGTTTAACTACTTCTCAATCTGAGATTGAAAATATTTTTAGATTTGTTATAGTAGTTAGTATTACAAAACCTAGTGTAGGGAGAGTTGTAAAACAAATTGAAAAACAAATTGAAGTCATAGCCGCATTTTATCATTCAAATGAAGAAACTATTTATTTAGAAACAGCTTTATATAAGGTTAAATCAAAATCCTTATTTAATGAAAAAAATATTCAAAAAATAATTAAAAATAGTCAAGCGAACATCGTTACAGTTTCTCTAGATTATTTCGTAATTGAAAAAACTGGATGGAGAAAAGATACTGAAAAATTATATGACGAGTTGGAGCCATATGGACTATTACAATTTGTTAGGTCAGGAAGGATTTCAGTCACAAAAGAACCTATGAATATTTCAAATATTTTAGGATTAAATACAGATAAATAAATTATGAAAAATTATTTTAATCAATTACCATTAAGTCAAAAGATTGAGCAATTAGCAAAATGTAGACTTATGGACTCTTCAGAATTTGAAGATGGAGTTGCTTTGCTAAAAGGGAAAAATATTGTAATTATTGGATGTGGAGCCCAAGGATTGAATCAGGGTCTAAACATGAGAGATTCTGGTTTGAATATTTCATATGCATTAAGGCAGGCGGCAATTGAACTAAAAAGAGATTCTTACAACAATGCAATTTCAAATGAATTTAAAGTTGGGACGTTTGAAGAAATGATTCCTCAAGCCGATATGGTTTTAAACTTAACACCTGATAAAAATCATACAGATGTTGTTAATAAACTAATGCCATTAATGAAGAAAGATTCGATACTTTCATATTCTCATGGCTTTAATATTGTAGAAGAAGGTCTTACTGTAAGAAATGATATCACTGTAATAATGGTAGCACCTAAGTCTCCAGGAAGTGAAGTAAGAGAAGAGTATAAAAGAGATTTTGGAGTTCCAACACTTATAGCAGTCCACCCAGCTAATGATCCTCATAATAATGGTTTGAATCTTGCAAAAGCTTATGCTGTTGCTACTGGTGGACATAAAGCTGGTGTGTTAGAGTCCTCTTTTGTTGCTGAGGTTAAGTCAGACTTAATGGGAGAACAAACTATATTGTGTGGTGTATTGCAAACTGGTTCTATCTTATCATTTAACAAAATGATTGAAAATGGTATTAATCCTAATTATGCTTCTAAGTTAATTCAGTTTGGATGGGAAACGATTACTGAAGCCTTAAAACATGGCGGAATCACTAATATGATGGACAGGTTAAATAATTCAGCTAAAATTGAAGCTTTTAAAATATCAGAGGAATTAAAGGTTATTATGAAACCATTATTTCAAAAACATATGGATGATATAATGTCTGGTCATTTTTCATCAACAATGATGGAGGACTGGGCTAATAATGATGTGAATTTATTAAAATGGAGAGCTCAAACTGGAGAAACAACCTTTGAAAAAACTACAATAACAACTGATGAAATTACAGAACAAGAATTTTTTGACAATGGATTACTTATGGTTGCATTTATTCGTTCAGGTGTTGAACTAGCATTTGAGACAATGACCAAATCAGGAATTATTGCTGAATCAGCATATTATGAATCATTACATGAAACCCCACTGATTTCTAATCTTATAGCAAAAAATAAGTTGTTTGAAATGAATAGAATAATTTCTGATACTGCTGAATACGGATGTTATTTATTTGATCATGCTTGCAAGCCATTACTTAATGAATTCTATAAGACAATTTCTAACAATCATATTGGAGAGAAATTTTTAAATAAAAATAAAATTGACAATTCGCAGTTAATTAAAATAAATGAAATAATAAGAAATCACCCAGTTGAGATTATTGGAAAAAAGCTAAGAAATTCAATGAAATCAATGAAATCAATCAATTAAAAAACATGAACTCAGTACCTGAAAAATATCAAATAAATAAAATCATTGATCACAATGAATATTTAATCAATGGAGAAATTTCTAAATGGACAGGAAATAAAGCTAACGTTTATTCTACTCTATTATGTGATTCTGATGAAAAGGAACCTCTTTTAATCGGAACATCTCCCGAAATGTCATCTGAATTAGCAATGGAAGCTTTAAATGCGGCGTCAAGTTCTTATGATTCAGGAAAAGGAAAGTGGCCAAGAATGAAAGTTTATGAAAGAATTAATTGCATGTCTTCTTTTGTAGAGAAAATGATTTTAAAAAGAGATGAAATAGTTAAACTTTTAATGTGGGAAATTGGAAAAAACTTAAACGATTCGGAAAAAGAATTTGATAGAACTGTTCAATACATTAATGATACTATTGAAGAGTATAAAAGAATTGATAGAAAAGGTGCTACTATTCAAAATGAATCAGGAGTTAGAGCATTAATAAGAAGAGGTCCATTAGGTGTTGTTCTTTGTTTGGGACCCTATAATTATCCGTTAAATGAAACTTTTGCTTTACTTATTCCTGCAATTATAATGGGTAACACGACGATATTTAAGCCTGCTAAACACGGAGTTTTATTAATAGCTCCTCTGTTAGAAGCTTTTAAAGAATCTTTTCCACCAGGTGTAGTTAATATCGTTTTTGGAAGAGGTAGGGTTATAGCTTCTCCAATAATGAAAAGTGGAAAAATTGATGTTTTATCATTAATTGGACATAGTTCATCAGCTATTGCATTACAAGATTTACATCCTCAAAAAAATCGATTACGTTTAGTATTGGGTTTAGAAGCTAAAAATCCTGCAATTATCTTAAAAGATGCTGATTTAGACTTAACCGTAAACGAATGCCTTTCGGGATCCCTATCATTTAATGGACAGAGATGTACTGCTTTAAAAATAATTTATGTTCATGAAGATATTAAAGATGAGTTTCTTTCAAAATTCTCAAAAAAGGTTGATGAATTAGAGTTGGGGATGCCATGGGACAATACGTTATTAACTCCACTTCCAGAACCATCTAAACCTCAATATATTTCTGATTTAATAGATGACGCCACTTCACTGGGTGCAAAAATAATAAATAAAAAGGGAGGCGTTAAATATAAAAACTTTGTTTTTCCTGCTGTCTTATACCCAGTCTCTAAAAACATGAGAGTTTTCAATGAAGAACAGTTTGGTCCTGTTGTTCCAGTTGTTTCATTTAATGACGTTTCTAAACCTCTAAACGATATGGGTGATTCAAATTATGGACAACAAGCAAGTATATTTGGAAAAGATGTTGACACATTGGGTCCGATTATCGACTCTCTAGTGAATTTAGTGTGTAGAGTTAATTTGAATAGTGCTTGTCAAAGGGGACCAGATAATTATCCATTTACTGGTCGAAAAGATTCAGCTGTTGCAACTCTAAGTGTCCATGATGCTTTAAGATCTTTTTCAATTAGAACATTTGTAGCTTCTAAAGACAATGAACTGAACAAAAGTATTTTAAGAGAAATGATAGATTCTAAAAAATCGAACTTTATTAGGACTGACTATTACCTTTAGGAATTAAGCATCACAGGCATAACAAGCATGGTGATTTGTTCTGAATCAGTATCTGTTTTGGTAGGAGTTAAGATTCCTGCTCTATTAGGTAGTGATAATTCAAGTTTGACTTCATCAGATCCAATATTAGATAACATTTCTACTAAAAATCTAGAATTAAAACCAATCTGTATGTCATCACCATTATAATTACAGCTTAGTCTTTCTTCAGCTTTATTACTGTAATCTAAATCTTCTGCAGAAATAATTAACTCATTTCCTGTAATTTTTAAACGTATTTGATGAGTTGTTTTATTTGAAAAGATACTAACTCTTTTAGTTGAATTAAGGAAAAGAGCTCTGTCAATTGTAAGTACGTTAGGATTTTCTTTTGGGATTACTGCTTCGTAATTTGGATATTTTCCATCAATCAGTCGACAAGTTAAAGCTAAATTAGAGAATATAAACTTTGCATTACTTTCATTAAATTCAATATTGACATCAAAATCATCATTAATTAAAATTCCTTTTAAAATATTAAGAGGTTTTTTAGGCATTATAAATTCAACTAATTTATCTGATGTATAATCTGTTCTTACATACCTAACTAATTTATGTGCATCGGTTGCTACAAATGTTGAATTTTCACTTGAAAATTGAAAAAAAACTCCACTCATAATTGGCCTTAGATCATCGTTGCCTGATGCGAAAATGGTAGTATTAATGGCTTGATAGAGAACTTTAGATGAAATAACAGAATTAGAAGCATCAGTAATTGCTAATGTCTTTGGAAATTCATCTCCTTTTGCATAAGCAAGAGCATACTTACCGTGATTTGAACTTATTTCTATAGTATTGTTCTCTAAGACGTTAAATGTTAATGGTTGCTCTGGAAAAGTTTTTAATGTGTCTATAAGCAGCTTAGCTGGGACTGCTATCGTTCCTTCTTTGTCAGAATCTACTTTAACATCTGCAATGAGAGTTGTTTCAAGATCTGAAGCAGTAATTTTTAATAAATTTTTTGAAATTTCAAACAGAAAATAATCTAAAATCGGTAGAGTATTATTAGTATTTAAAATACCTCCTAAGATTTGAATATTTTTAAGCAATAAAGAACTTGAAACTATAAACTTCATAATAAAATTATATACTAGTAAATATATTAGAAACTATCGTTAAAATAAAACTAATTTATTAACACTTTTTAACCACTTTATTCAAACTGTATAGTTACTATATCTCTATATTTTAATCCAAACAAACTACTGGCTCCCCCTGTTTGTCCGGGATTGCTCTTGTATATAGCCAGTTCTAGAAAATTTGATTTATTAAAAAGAGCAATTTTTTTACCTTCTTCTTTTCTTATTTCTTTTTTAACATCAAACTTAATTGCTTCACTATAAGAATTTACAATTGATTCAAATTTATAATTTCTAGCGTTTATTGTATATGGTCTCGATTTTCCAAATTCATCAAAAATAGTCTTGGAAATATTAGTTACAACATTTTCATAATTATCTATATAAATAATATTCCCAGTAATTTCTTTATTTTTTTCATTGATTATGGGGTTTATATCGTAAAGTTCTTTTAATTCATAAACTCTTTTACCAACAAGATCAATAGAACCTCCTCTATAAATATGGGCAGCTACTTTAACAAACACATCTAAGACTGGAAAACTAGTAGATTTTTCATTATGAATATTTATTTCAATTATTTTTTCAGGATTAATTTTAGAAGATATTAGAGACATTATCCCATTATTAGCACATATAAAATAATGGCCATCTAAAATCATAGCAATATGATTTTGATCAGGTGTTTTTTCAGAATCTATTCCAATAATATGAATTGATCCCTCTGGAAAGTTTTTGTAAGAGTTTTGTATTATGTAAGCACCTTCAATTATGTTAAAAGGAGATACATTGTGCGATATATCAATGATATTTATATTTTTAATCTCATTATGAAGAGCTCCTTTTAATGAGCCAACAAAGTGATCTTTGTTACCAAAATCAGTTGTTAATGTAATTAGGCTCATTTGTTAAAAAAAATTAATATTTAAAATCAAAAATTACATAAATTTACAACTTGACAATTAATAAAACGCATAGCTTAAGTGAAAAAAATTGAATATTTTATTAAACAGATACATCCTCTAGAATTTTTTGATAAAAAAAACTATGATCTTGTTTCTTTAATAAAGAAACATTTTACTAAAATTAAAATAATTTCAAAAGGAGATCGGTTGATATTTAATGGAGAAGATTCTTCTGTAACTCAATTAACTTCTAGGTTAGACACCTTATCACTTCTTATCAAAAATAAAAACAATATTATTAACGATAAGTTTATAAACTCTATTTTAAGTGGTAATGGTAAAGAAATAATTAAAGCCAATCAAACTAGACTTATTTTGTATGGTGTTGGTAAGAAACCAATTAAGGCACATACTATTAATCAAATTAAGATTGTTGATGCTTTCGATGATAATGATATGGTTTTTGCTATAGGTCCAGCCGGAACTGGAAAAACTTATACTGGAATTGCTATCGCAGTTAAAGCATTAAAAGATAAAACTGTTAAAAAGATAATATTAACTAGACCAGCTGTTGAGGCAGGGGAGAGCTTAGGCTTTTTGCCTGGAGATTTAAAAGATAAATTAGATCCCTATATGCAACCATTATATGATTCATTAAAAGAAATGATTGCCACTGAAAAGTTAGAAGATTACATTAACAGAGGAATTATTGAAATAGCTCCTTTGGCATATATGAGAGGAAGAACATTAGATGGTGCTTTTGTCATTTTAGATGAAGGACAAAATACAACTCATAATCAAATGAAAATGTTTTTAACGAGAATGGGTAATAATGCAAAATTTATGATAACCGGAGATCCTGGTCAAATTGATTTGCCTAAAAAATTTACATCTGGTTTAAAAGAAGCAAGTATTTTACTTAAAAATATTGAAGGTATTAAAATCGTACAGTTGGATGATAGTGATGTGTTAAGACATGAGGTGGTTAAAAGAATTATAGAAGCTTATAAGACAAATGAAGAATTAATATGAATTCAATTACAAGAACAGATTTTAAATTTGAAAATCAAATTTCTAAATATTCAGGAAAAGTTAGAGATGTATACAACATTGACAATAAATATTTAGTAATGGTAGCTTCAGACAGGTTATCTGCCTTTGATGTTGTTTTACCTAAGGGTATTCCATATAAAGGTCAGATTTTGAATCAGATTGCATGTAAAATGTTAAATGAAACATCTCATATTGTTAAAAACTGGTTAATAGACTCCCCTGATCCAAACGTTTCAATTGGGCAAATTTGTAAACCTTTTAAAATTGAAATGGTAATAAGAGGTTATTTGTCTGGGCATGCTGCAAGACTATATAGCTCTGGAATAAGACAAATTTGTGGTATTAATATGGCTGAGGGGATGGTGGAAAATGACAAGTTCAATACTCCAATTATAACACCCACTACCAAAGCAATAAATGGCCAGCATGATGAAGATATTTCAAAAGATGATTTACTAAATAAAAATATCGTTTCTAGAGAAGATTATAAAATATTAGAAGATTATACCTATAAGTTGTTTTCTGAAGGTTCAAGAATAGCAAATAAACAAGGTTTAATATTGGTAGATACTAAATACGAGTTTGGCAAAAATTCAAGTGGAGATATAATTTTAATTGATGAAATACATACTCCAGACTCTTCTAGGTATTTTTATTTAGATTCATATAAAAAATTACAGAGTTCAGGAGCTACTCAAAAACAATTATCTAAAGAATTTGTGAGGCAGTGGCTTATAAGTAAAGGTTTTCAAGGAAAAGAAGGAGAAAATATTCCAGAAATGAGTTCAGACTATATAAAAGAAGTTTCAGAAAGATATATAGAACTTTATGAAAAAATTACTGGTTCTAAGTTTGTTAAATCAGAAACAAGCGATATTCAATCAAGAATTCAGTTTAATGTTAATTCTTATTTTAAATCAAAATAAGCAGAAACTATATTTTTAACATTATAACTATGATCTATCCATAACAGATCATTCTTTTTATTTAACCAAGTAATTTGCCTTTTTGAATATCTTCTTGTGTTTTTTTTAATTTCTTCAATGTAACTTTCTAATGGGTTTGTACTATTTAAATAATCAAAAAGCTCTTTATATCCAACTGTCTGAAGTGCAGTCAGATTCATGTACTTTTTAAGTGATTTAACTTCATCTAGTAACCCGCTTTCAAGCATTTGATCAACTCTTTTATTAATTAAATCATATAAATCTTTTCTTTCGATATTAATTGCAATTGGAAAAACTTTATACGGACGATTTACTTTAGTTTTATTTAAAAAACTAGAGTAAGGTTTTTTAGATGAAATACAAACTTCTAAAGCTCTGATAATTCTTCTAGAATTGTAAATATCTATTTTTTTATAGTATTGTGGATCAAGCTCTTTTAATTTATTCTGAAGGAACTTTATCCCCTTCAACGTATACTGCTTGTTTAAATCATTTCTAATACCCAAATCAACTTCGGGAAATTTATCTAATCCATATATCGAGGCGTCCATATACAACCCAGATCCTCCAACCATTATCATGAAATCGTTAGTTTTAAACTGGTTATTTAAAATTTCATTTGATTCAATTTCAAAATCATTAATGGTATAACGATCTAAAATAGATTTATGCTGTATACAGTGGTGTTTCACTGTAGAAAGCTCAATAACAGAGGGCACCCCAGTTCCAATACTCATCTCTTTATAAAACTGTCTTGAATCACAAGAGATAATTTCACAATTTAATAATTGGGCTAACTCTATACTAAACTTCGTTTTACCAACTGCCGTAGGTCCAGAAATAGTAATTAAAGTTTTTCTCATACTAGATGATCAATATTAATTATCTTTTCAATTTTATGTTTATTCAAATAATTAATTATCAATAACTTAGATCCTTCATTTTTTTCTGAATTAGTAATTAAAGACTCTAAAATTTCTATATTATTTATTTGATAGTTAAGAGTGAAATATCCGTAACCAATGTATTTATTATTTTTAATTAAAAGCACACTTTTTTCATCAACATCTCTTCCTTTATCTATTATCAACATATTAGTAAATGGAAAACTATGATTTTTTAATATTTCAGAAATATTTAAGTTGCTTTCCTTAGACTTGTTACTTTCTAGATTATATTTTATGTTTAAAACAGATAGTTTTTTATTAGCAAGTTTTAAAGATGGATATGTTTCAACAAATTCTATAGAGTCGTGGTAATGTGATATTCTTAGAAATTTAAAATTATTGATATCTGTGCAAATTTCAAGACCAAATTTTTTAATTATAGTTTTTAATAATCTGTTGAACTTAGGTTGATGTACTTTTATCTCCTTATTTTCTTTTAATAGAGCTATCAGTTCACTCCCTGTATTTTCATAGCTAACATCAGATAATTCTAATCGAATTTTTAATGATTTATTGCTACTTCCAGTTAAATGTTGATTGACTCTGTTTTTGATCGATTTACTTTTTCCTATATAAATGATTTTCCCGTTATTATCAAGAAAATAATATATTCCTGTTTCATTTTTTAAATTTTTCAATAAATCAACCCATTTGTTTTTTTTTGGTTTAATATCTGTTTTAATTGAACTATTAAATATTTCTTTATTAATATCTTTCACTAATAACAACTTAAATAATTCCACTGTAGCTTTAGCATCTCCAGAAGCTCTATGTCTATTACTAATTGGAATTCCAAGTGATTTCACCAAGTTCCCTAATTTATATGAATCCATATTAGGAATTAGTTTTTTTGATAGATTAACAGTGCATAGTTGAGGAGTTATAAAATCATATCCTAACCTGTCAAACTCAATTTTCAGCATCCTGTAGTCAAACGATGAATTATGCGCTACAAGAATAGTTTTATCTGTAATTTCTAATATTCTTTTAGCAATTTGAAAGAATTTTGGTGCATTTACTAACATGTTATCCGTTATTCCTGTTAATTGCTGCACAAATGGTTGAATAGGTATTTCTGGGTTAACTAAACTTATAAATTGATCAATAACATCTACTCCATCAAACTTATAGATGGCAATTTCAGTAATGCCTTCTTCGTTAAATTTTCCACCCGTTGTTTCTACATCAATAATTGAATACAATATTTTTTTATTTACGTTTACCAAAGATAGTGCTACCTAACCTTATAAGGTTACTTTGACATTCAATAGCTATATTATAATCTCCGCTCATACCCATTGATAAAATTTCAAGAGACAATGTTTCTTTGTGCTTATTAAATAAATCTTTTAAAAAGTTAAACTGATTCTTTATAACATATTGATTATCAGTAAAACTAGCCATACCCATTAATCCAACAACTTTAAGGTTGTTAAATGTCGATAATAGTTCATCTTTTAAAATCACATGAAAATCGTCAACTGAAAAACCAAATTTTGTTTTATCATTAGAGATATCAATCTGAATCAAAACATTAATTGTTCTATTATTTTTAATTGCTTGTTTATTAATCTCTCTAATTAATTTTATACTATCTACACTATGAATTAAATGAATAAATGGTGCTATATATTTAACCTTATTAGATTGAAGGTGACCAATCATGTGCCACTTAATGTTTTTTGGAAGAGAATCATATTTTGAAACAAGCTCTTGAATTTTGTTTTCTCCAAAATCTAATTGTCCTGTTTTATAAGCTGATTTTATATCCTCAATAGGTTTAGTTTTTGAAACCGCGACGAGTTTTACATCTTCAGGTAATTCAGATTTGATTTTCAATAAATTATTAGCAATTTTCATTGAATTTTATTAATAATTTTATTTGCTAAATTCAGAGCTAAATAACCATCTTCTAAACTAATAACTGGCTTTGAATTATTTTTTATTGAATAAGCAAATGAATTATGCTCTTCAACAATTGCATTAGTTATTTTAATTTCTGGATTATTATAATGTATTTGCTTTTTATCTCCCTTAGAATTTTCAATAATCATTGCATATTTGTCTGAATTGTTAATTGTATTAGATATTTTAACAACTTCACTTTTCTTTTCTAAAAAATCTAAAGATATATAGGCGTCATTTTGAAAAAAACGTGTTTTTCTCATATTTTTTAATGAGATTCTACTCGAAGTGAAGTTTGCTACACAACCATTTTCAAATTCTACTCTTGCATTAGTGATATCAGGCGTATCACTAATTACACAAACTCCGTTTGCACTAACTGATTTAATTTTTGATTTGACTATGCTAAGAACAATATCTATATCATGAATCATAAGGTCTAGTACTACAGAGACATCATTACCTCTTGGATTAAACTCAGCAAGCCTGTGACATTCTATGAATTTTGGATTATCAATAGTTTCTTTCAAACTAACGTAAGCTGGATTAAAACGTTCAACATGTCCTACTTGACCAATAAGACTTTTGTCCTTTGCTAATTGTACTAACTCTTTAGCTTGCTCAACAGTTGAAGTAATTGGCTTTTCTACAAAAATATGTTTATTATTTTCTAAACATTTCTTTGCTATCTCATAATGAGTAGGGGTGTTAGAACAAATAAAAACAACATCAACTGAACTTATTAAATCAATTGAATCTTTAAAATAAACGTTGTCGGTTCCTAAATCTTTAGATTTTTTTAAATCTTTATCATGAAAACCTATAACTTGATATAAACTTGACTCATTAAGAAGTTTAAGGTGAATAGCTCCCAAATGACCAGTTCCGATAACACCTACTTTTATCATTTAATATTTTTTTCAAAAATACAATTCTTATTTATTAATTTTATAATAATTAAAAGCTATTGTTAGATACTTCAAAACATAAGGGTTTAAGAAAAAGATTAGTTGAAGAACTAATTAAGAAGGGTATTGATTCAAAAATGGTTTTAAACGCTATTTTAAACATTCCAAGACATTTCTTTATTGATAATGATTTTGAGTCACATGCTTATATAGATAAGGCGTTTCCTATTGATTCTAATCAGACTATATCACAGCCTTATACAGTGGCATTTCAAACTTCGATTCTAGAAATAGAAAAAAACGATAAAGTTCTTGAGATTGGAACAGGATCTGGCTATCAAACAGCTGTGTTAGTCAAACTAAATTCTAATGTATACACTATTGAAAGGCAACATGTATTATACAGAAAATCTATGAAAAGATTGAATATGTTAGGATATTCACCAAAATTAATAAAATATGGAGATGGTTATTTAGGCTTGCCAGAACATGCGCCATTTGATAAAATATTAGTTACAGCAGGAGCTTCTGAAATTCCAAAAAAACTACTTCTTCAATTAAAAATAGGAGGAAAGATTATTATTCCTGTTGGAGATATGAATCAAGAAATGATATTAATAAATAGAAAAAGTGAAACTAAATTTGAGAAAAAAAAATTAGGGAAGTTTAATTTTGTTCCGATGCTAAAAAAGGTTAATTAAATTATTTCTTTTTTAGTCTGTCCAGTTGTATTTTGTTTTCTCTATTTTTTATAGCATGTCTTTTATCATATGTTTTTTTTCCCTTGGCTAACGAAATTAAAATTTTAGCAAAACCATTATCACTAATAAATACTTTTAATGGGATTATAGTTAGTCCAGTGTTTCGAACTTCTTTGAATAATTTTTTTAATTCTTTTTTATTTAAAAGTAATTTTCTTTGACTTCTAGTTTGGTGATTGTATTGGTTTCCAAAAGAATATTCATCAATAAACATGTTAACAATAAACAATTCACCTGAATCATTAAATTCACAAAAACTTTCAGAAATAGATGCTTTACCGTCTCTTATAGATTTAATTTCTGTTCCAGTTAAAACAACTCCAGCTGAATACTGATCTATTAATTCGTATTCAAATTTGGCTTTCTTATTTAGTATATTTACTTTTTTAATCACAGAGCAAAGTTAACAAGTATATTTTACTTAATATGGCTAAAATAAATTGGATTGAAATTAATTCTATAAATGATATTCCAAAATCAAATAATAATTACATTATAATTTTCAAACACTCACCCAGATGTATTGTTAGTAAAATAGTTTTTAAAAGATTTGAATTAGAATTTACTGATAATCTAAGCATTCAAAAATACATCTACATTGATGTAATTACAATGAAAAAACTTTCAAATGATATTTCAGTTAAATACAATGTATATCATGAATCTCCACAACTTTTACTAATAAAGGAAGATGAAGTTTTATATCATTCGTCACATTCAGATATTAAATTTTCTAATTTGAATGATTATTTAAACTAAATTGTTAATTGTTTTTTGATTTTATCTAATTTATTTATTGGTTTGATCTTTTATCATGTTTAAATTTGTTTAAAATTTATAAAATGAGAGTCGATAAGGAAATAAATAATTTAATTCATAAAGAAGAAATAAGACAATTGAATGGAGTAGAGTTAATTGCTTCTGAAAATTTCACAAGTCCTGCAGTTATGGCAGCTACTGGCTCAATTTTAACAAATAAATATGCAGAAGGATATCCTGGAAAAAGATATTATGGAGGATGTGAGGTTGTAGATGAAATAGAAACCTTAGCTATAAATAGAGCTAAAGAACTCTTTGGGGCCTGTTACGCTAATGTTCAACCTCATTCTGGATCACAAGCTAATACAGCAGTTTATCATGCATTTTTAAATCCTGGTGATAAAATACTAGGTTTCGACTTGTCACATGGTGGTCACTTAACTCATGGTTCTCCTGTAAATTTTAGTGGAAGATTATATGACCCTGTTTTTTATGGAGTTGAAAAAGAAACAGGAATATTAAATTACGATAAGATTTTAGAAATTGCTAAAAAAGAAAATCCAAAATTAATTATTGCTGGTGCTTCCGCTTATTCTAGAGATATTGATTTTGAAAAGTTTAGAGAAATCGCAGATCAAGTAGATGCTTTTTTATTAGCAGATATATCTCACCCATCTGGTTTAATTGCAAAAGGTATTTTAAACGATCCTATTCCTCACTGCCATGTTGTAACTACCACAACACATAAAACATTGAGAGGGCCAAGAGGAGGTTTGATTCTAATGGGAGAAGATTTTGATAACCCATTTGGGATTAAATTAAAGAACGGTTCATTAAAAAAAATGTCTTCATTATTAGATTTAGCTGTATTTCCTGGAAACCAAGGTGGCCCATTGGAACATGTAATTGCTGGAAAAGCGATTGCATTTGGAGAAGCATTGAAAGATGATTTTATGACTTACATGATTCAGGTAAGACAGAATGCAAAAGTAATGGCGGAAGAGTTTGTTAAAAGAGATTATAAAATAATTTCTGGGGGAACAGATAATCATATGATGTTAATCGATTTAAGGAATAAAAATATTTCAGGTAAAGACGCTGAACTAGTATTAGTTAAAGCTGATATTACAGCAAACAAAAACATGGTTCCGTTTGACGATAAGTCTCCTTTTGTTACTTCAGGGATTAGATTTGGAACCCCTGCAATAACTACTAGAGGACTTAAAGAAAAAGACATGGTTACTATAGTAGATTTAATAGATAGAGTTATTAAACAACCTGATAACGATATGGAGATAAACAGTGTAAAGAAAGAAGTGAATCAATTAATGAAAGGAAGAGCATTGTTTAATTATTGATTTTCTAATATTTTAATTTCAAATAATTTATTCCAATTTTTTCCAGTAACAAAAAAGGTTTTTCTTTGTTTGTTATATGCTATTCCATTTAAAACATCAAGTTTAGGATGCTGTTTTACTTTTGTTTTTAAACCGCTAAAATCAATAACACCTTCAACTTTACCACTTTGAGGATCTATAATCAAACCTACTTCCTTATTAAATTGGTAAGTATTTGCATAAATTTTCCCTTCATACCATTCTAATTCATTTATTTTTTTAATTATTTTATTATCAGTTACAACACTGAAATTATCAAGTTCGGTCAAGTTTATTGGGTCAAGAATCCAGATTTTTTCTGTACCATCTGATTTGTATAATTTCTCACCATCATTACATAGACCCCAACCCTCAAGACTGTTTTTATAATTAAATGATTTAATTAAATTAAAATCACTTTTATTATACACAAAACCAATCTTTTCCTTCCAAGTTAATTGAAAAATTTTATCATTCATAATTGTTATTCCTTCCCCAAAATATGATTTATCTAAAAATATTTTTTTTATAACTTTTCCTGTTTTAAAATCTACTTTTTTTAATGTTGAAAATCCATATTGTCCTGTTCCCTCGTACAAGTTAAAATCCTTATCGAATTCAAGACCCTGTGTATATGAATTCATGTCGTGATCAAATTCATTTATAATTTTATAAGTGTAAAGCTTAGGCTTAGTGTCAGAATATATAATTATATTTTTTTGAATAATGAAATTTTCATCATCTACTTTGAAAGAAGCTTTTATAGTATTAACCCCAAGCTTATTATTCAAAACATACTTAGGACTAATTTCCACACTATCTATTGAGAAAATTAGATCTGATAAAGCATTTTCTGAGGGGTTATTAATTACTAAATTTATAATGTTACCATTATTTAAATACTCATTTGTTTTAGAAATATCTATAGAATAGTTGTGGTTTACATTAACACCACAAGAGGATATAGTTAATAATATAAATAGATTAATGATTCTCATTTTAAAAATTTTATTAACCAAATTTAAATATTAATAATTAACCCTAAACATATTTAATTATAAAAACTTATATATATATATTTGTAATGGGCAAGTCTTACACAACCAGCTCCTATTTAATCCCCCAGGGTGGGAACACAGCAAGGGTCGATGGTTGTAGCAGTGTGATGTAAGTAGCTTGCCCTTTTTTTATGTCTAAAATAGTTCTAGTTACTGGCGCATCATCAGGAATAGGTAAATCTATTGCTCTTTATTTATCTTCTAAAGGGTTTAAAGTATACGGAACATGCCGTGATCCTAAAAAATATGATATTATAGATTTTTCTTTATTAAAATGTGATATAACCATAGTTAATCAAATTAAGGATGTTGTTAGTTTTGTTCTAAAAAAAGAAGGAAGAATAGATATATTAATAAACAATGCTGGAATAGGAATCACTGGACCATTAGAGGAGACATCTGAATCTGATATTAAATCTGCTTTTGAAACAAACTTTTTTGGACCAATTAATATCATCAAGGAATGTATTCCCTCAATGAGAAAACAGGAAACTGGTTTAGTTATTAATATTACTTCTGTAATGGGCTATTTTGCAATGCCATTTAGAGGGGTTTATAGTGCTACTAAAAGTTCAATGGAAATAATTGGAGAAGCATTAAGTATGGAATTAAATAAGTTCAATATTAAAGTGGTTAATATAGCGCCTGGTGATTTTAAAACTAATATAATTTCTAGAAGAATAAATAGCCCTAGTGTTCCGAAATCTTCTTATGAAAAAGATTATGTAAATAGCATTAATTCTGCTAACAGTCATGTGAATAATGCTCTATCACCTATTATTATTTCAAAATTAGTTTATAAAATAATTAATTCTAAAAATCCAAAAATTCATTATAAAGTAGGAACATTTATTCAAAAATTTTCTATAATTTTAAAGAGACTGCTACCTGATAGATTATTTGAAAAAATAATACTTTATTATAATAAAAATTAAACTTATTAATTATGAAATTCTTTATAGATACAGCTAACCTAGAACAAATAAAAGAAGCACAAGACTTAGGCGTACTTGATGGTGTAACTACAAATCCATCATTAATGGCTAAAGAAGGAATCTCCGGTCATCAAAATATTTTAGATCACTATGTAAAGATTTGTAATATTGTTGATGGTGATGTTTCTGCCGAAGTAATTTCTACTGATTTTAAAGGAATGATTAAAGAGGGTGAAGCTCTTGCTAAATTACATTCTCAAATTGTTGTTAAAATCCCTATGATTTTAGAAGGTATAAAAGCAATTAAATATTTTTCAAACAAAGGGATAAGAACTAATTGTACACTGATTTTTTCTGTTGGCCAAGCTCTTATAGCTGCTAAGGCTGGAGCTACGTATGTATCACCCTTTATAGGAAGGTTAGATGATATTTCAACTGACGGACTTAATTTGATTTCTGAAATTGCAAATATTTATGATAATTATGCTTTCAATACTCAAATACTTGCTGCATCAATTCGACATACAATGCATGTGATAGATTGTGCTAAGATTGGAGCTGATGTAATGACAGGTCCACTTTCATCAATTAAGGGATTAATAAAACACCCGTTGACTGATATTGGATTAGAGAAGTTCTTGGCAGATTATAAAAAAGGAAATTAATTTAAGTTTAGATAAGTTTCTAAATCGTTAATAGTCAAAATTTTAGTTATTTCTCCCTTTTCGTTTGTTATGATGGCTTTATTGAGATTGTTTAATACCATTTTTTTACTCATATTTTCAAAATTTACTGATCTAAAGTGACTAAAGTGAGCTCTATTTTTATATTTATTTAATACACTTATCCATTTTTCATTATCTACATTAATGTTGATGGCATGAAAATCATAATTTATTTCATTATCTAATATCCTGTTAATTCTATTAAATAATCCAATTTGATGAGAGTTTTGTTCATATGACCAAAAGACAAAAATTACCGAGTTTTTATTACTCAAATCTGTATTTTTTTTTAACGAACCATTCCTGGCTGTTAAATTAATTTCAGGAATAATATTTCCTGTTTGTAATGAAATTATATTAACATATAGTTGATTTATTTCCTTGTTAGTAATATTATTTTTTGATGTTGCTAAAAATTTATTTAAAAAAGTATCTATTTTAATTAAACTTGATTCTTCAAGTAGGTATTCATAAGCTATGTATCTTAAAATTTTAGATCTTATTACAGGCTCATAAATATTATTTTTAACAAAGTCTATTCTCTTTAAATTATAGTTTAACTTAGAAAATATTGTATTTTTTTTAAGTTGATTAGACTCATTAAATGTTCTAGATATAATATAATCTAAGTATGGTTTGAAATGAGACAAGCTTTCTATGTTAAGATCAATATCGTTTCTAAAATCATAAATATCATTTGATTTTAAAGGGGATTCAAGGTTTGATATATAAGTTTCAAAACTGGAGTAAATAGGTAGCTTAATAGCATTTTCTAAAATGAGTTTAGAAGTTCTAGTTATTTTATTGTTTTTTAAAAATTTTTTATAATTATTAATTTTATTATTTAATAATGAATCGAGTAATTTTTTAAACTCTTTTTCTTTTAGTTTATTTTTTGATTTTATAAAATTTTCCTCTTGTTCGTGCTTCAAGAATATATCAATTAAATAATTATTTTTTGCAGATCCTTTTCCTGTAAATACTAATGATTCATCAAAATCTAATACGTTTAGCCTTAAAACTAAACTATCTCCCTTTTCGAAAATTAAATATTGGAATTCGGGAAGATGAAAAAAATTATAAAGTCCATCTTCTATACTATCTAATTTTGAAGAAAAAAGACCTTGATCATTAATATTAATTTTCTTAATTAAATTCTCTCCTTTTTGAACAGAAATTTCATTATTATTTTTTTTTAAAATTTTACCTCCAATATATGTTTCTTCTTCGTTGGAG
>Ga0209482_1000595_pt1 | contig 30116 bp, 26 predicted proteins | sample CoawatmetaG10DNA_FD_187512 | JGI IMG/M metagenome (GOLD analysis project Ga0209482, IMG submission 187512) | Marine microbial communities from the West Antarctic Peninsula - Coastal water metaG104-DNA (SPAdes) (version 2) | ecosystem: Environmental > Aquatic > Marine > Coastal ...
AATAGATAATTATGGCAGCAGGAACAGCAGCATCAGCATCAGCAGGCGGATCGTCTGGAGGAGTAGGAGGAAATTTACCATTCATGGGCGGTGGTTTTGGAGGAGCGATTGATTATATGAGACAAAACGTACTGAACAAAAATAAAGCTACAGCAAGTGCCACGGCAAGAGCTGGCGCGAAAGGAATTGGTGGTGGCATGGGAAAAAGAATGGGTTCGATAGAATCTAGACTAGATGCGTTAGAAGGTGGAGGTGGAGATGGTGTCGCTGCAGTAGGTATTGGAGGAGCACCAAATACGCCATTAGCAGAAGTAACATCAGGTGTAATGCCTGAGTCACCTGGTTCATTATCAGAAGCAATGCCCGCGCCAGCTGGAGCATCTATGGATATGTTTGGAAGTGAGTTTGCAAGAAGTGCTGCAGTTGGAGCTGCGAGAATGAGAATAAATAAAAAAATATAACATGGATTTAAAAAGTAAAATGATTATCGATACACCTCAGTTAGAAGGTCAAGTAGGAGAAAACGCTATATGGGATGGCCCATTAAACTTAGCTGCCTTTCCAAAAGGCAAAGGAAGTTCTAGCGGTATAACGGGTATGAAACTAAATCAAGCCAGTGTGCCTTACAAGCCACTTAACGCAGTTCTTTGCGCTCAAGGTAGAGAATATTAAAAAAAATAAACATGGGACAATTTGGAAATCAACCTGACTTCATAACAGAAATTAAGTTTGGAGGAGGTAGTACTAGTTACGGAGGAAGTGATACTATAGACTTTACTACGTTTTTAAACGGATCAGCTATATACGTTGGAGACTCTACAACTGGAACTGACATAAAAGTAATAATGACAGGAGTAACAGCTCCTCTTCCTGCTGGTGGGCTTCCAACAGCGGCGGATGCTATAACAATAAAAGGTGTTCAAACTGGAGATAAGCTACCTTTTATAGTAGACTATGTGTTAGCCACAGGAACTTCAGCTAGCGAATTAATAATAGGTAAATAATCTAAAACATGGCAACATACGAAGACGGACATCACGGAGAATACAGCGGAAACTCTAGACATTCTAGAGTAACAAGTCACAATTTTGCGGCTACAAGAAGAGACGATCAAGCGCACATGCGGTATCTAAAAGAAGATGTAGACTACGACAACAAGCATGGTCACAGCGATATAGATATGACAGCTGACGAAAAGCATATATCAAAACTAGCAGGTGATCTTAAATACGATGACAAGCATCACGGAGCTGCTAGACATACAACCGCTCATTCTACTGAAGAGTATATGGGACGTAAGGACAAAGCTATAAAAGCTAATGCTGGTCCAGCTCAAAAAAAAGAGCAAAGCTTAAGTCTTGGAGTTAATGCTAATAGAGATAAACCAAGTGAACAGGATCCAACACCAGGAGTAAATTATTCGGCTAATGCCAATTATAGCCCGATACCTAGATTTAATGTATCAGGTAATGCCAATTCTAAAGGTGGTTACGGTGTTGGGGTGACAGGTAGTTCTAAAAGCGGTCAAACAAACTATGGAGCTAATTTTAGTAAAGAACAAGGCAACAGTAACATAAGCGCTAACGCTACGTTTAAATTTTAACAAAACAGAGAAAACTGTAATAAATCAAAAAACAAGTATCAATTAACAAATAAAAACAAAAATTATGGCAGCAAGTTTTATTGCACTAGAAGTAATCGAGTCAGTAGGTGGAGCCTTTGACAACGGAGAATTATTAATAAACAAAGATAATATTTTATCTATTCAGCAAAATGCTGCTGATACGGTTAAGATTTTCGTATCATCTCCTTCACCAAATGACGAGGTAACAGTTACACTATCAACGTCACGAACAGGAGCAGTAGTTGCTCCAGTAATGGCAGATCAAGGTTTAGGAACTAAAGCATTTAATTACGCTTTAACAGCTAATCCAGGCGGTGTCAAAGCTAAAGTTTTCTTAGGAAAAGACGACAATGGCGCTCAGATGTATGTTAGAAATGTAGTATTCATTTAGATGAAATCTAAGGGGCTAGGTGATAGCATAGCAAATTTAACACAAAAAACAGGTATTAAGCACGTTGTTGACATTGTCTCCGACGGGCTTAATATCAATTGTGGCTGTAACAACAGGCAAGAGTGGTTTAATAACAAATTTCCTTATAGAAACAAGAATGGCGTTTAACATAAAATCTTTTTTTAATCTTAACAAAATGAATACATCTGTGTTTGAAAGAGATATGGGTGATGATCCCGTGTTTGCAAGAACACCTAAAAATGGAGTTATTATTTTAAATAAAAATGCTGTTAAAAATTCTAGTAAAAAAGAACTAGACAATACCATAGCGCACGAGCAAGTACACGTTGACCAATTTAAAAGTGGTGAACTAGATTACAACGTTGGTGCTGGTAAGGTAATGTTTAAAGGAAAAGAATATGACTACTCTGTTATGCAAGCAGGAAAAGGCCCTTGGGAAAAACCAGCGTATGCTGCAGAGAAAAAGTAGCTTATTAATATTTTGTGTAATCATATAATAGAGAATAACAATTAAATCTAATTATATGAAAAAATTAATCATTGCATTATTTATTACGCTATCTTCATTAAGTCTTAAAGCTCAAGAGAAATTTAACGGTGTATGGAAATCTGAAGGAACAACATATATAACTACTATATTAGCAAGTGAATATTCTGTTCTTTCAATAACAAACACTAGCTTCCACGAGCTAAAGACATTAAACGAAAATATATTAAAACAAACAAAAAACAAATTAACTACAAATATACATAACAAGGACAACGGTTATGCCGCTGAAATAGAATACGAATTACTAGATGATAATACAATCTCAAGCACGTACTCTACATTTCCAGGAGAAGTATATATACTAAGAAAAATTAACGTTAATAAATAAACAATATGCCTAAAAAAATGAAACCTAGCGCTACAGCCAAGAAAGCTGCAGGGCCTAAAAAAAAGATGAAAACAAATCAAGACGGTGGTAGCATACTATCTGAGGATCCAGGAGCTGCAGGAAAACAATTAGTGGCCAACCAAAAAGGTGCAGCAAAAACCTATGGAGGTAATAAGGGTGATGAGTCAGCTAAGACAAAAGCTAAGGTTAAAACCGTAAAAGAAAATGCTACAAAGGATTATGAAGGCGGCGCAAGAATGGGCTACTCTCAAAAGTTTGGTGCCGGACGAATGAATGGTTACGATATGGGAGCTGCTAAAGTAGATGACATAATGAAAGGTGGTGCTAAAATGATGACAAAAGGACCTGGTCAGGGGAGATTCGATGAGATGAATGAAAGACTACAGGTTAATAAAGATAACGCAGCAAGAACAGCAAAAAGAGAAAAAGACGCTAATTTTACTCCTACAGATGTAAAAAGCGGTAGATCATTTAATCAAGGAATGCAAGGACAACTACGCTCTGAAATGACAAAAAACGTAACTAAAGGCGAAGACGGTTATTACACAGGGGACATCCATCCAGAACAACCAAGATCTAAGGGTTCTAAAGGGTATGATGAGCAGCAAGTAAAATTTGAGCAGCATAATTTTCAAGCAAAGAAAAAGGCAAATCAGTATAACCGCATGATTAATAAAGAGAAGGAATCACAGGGGATAGATGTTGCTAAAGAAGCTGCAAGCCGCGTAGCTGGTAAAATGAAAAATTACAAATTTATGATGTAAATTTTATGTACTCAAAAAAAGGATATCTAAAAAATAGTCCTGACGTAAATAAAAAAACTAACTTAATAGCTGGTAATAAAATTACCATGAAAGGTGTTGAGCATAAGGTTTTAGGTATGGACGACAGAGGTTATACCACTATTATGTATCCAGGGTATGATTACATTTTTCCAAATGGAAAAGAAGTATTAGAAATTAAATTAAATAAATAACATTGGACAAAATAATTCAATGGCTTACAGGTGGCGTTATCAGCGAGGTTGGTAACGTCATCGATAAGCTTACAACTACCAAAGAAGAGAAGCTTGAAGCCAAAAGGCTAATGGTTGAAATTCTAGAGAAAGCAGATAGTGAGGCTCAGTCGCAAGTAACCGAAAGGTGGAAGTCGGACATGGCGTCAGATAGTATGCTCTCGAAAAATATACGCCCTATGGTTCTTATATACTTAACAGTTATATTTACTATGTGTGCGTTTTTTGATGGTAATGTAGGGCACTTTAAAATAGCGGAAGAGTATATACCGATATTTCAAACCCTTTTAGTGACAGTATACGGTGCTTACTTTGTAGGTCGTAGCTGGGAGAAAGCTAAAAAAATTCATGCTATTAAACTTAGTGAATTAAATTAAATTAAATCAAATGAATAAAATAGAAGACAAAGAATTAGAGAAAGTAGTAGATCAACAAAAAAAAATAAACGAAATTCTAACCAATATAGGAATATTAGAAACTCAAAAACACAGTTTACTCCATAACATATCTACTATTAATAAAAGCATGGAGGAATTGAAAAATGATTTAGAAGGAAAATACGGACCTATAAATATAAATCTAGAAGACGGTACGTATACTAAATTAGAAAAAGAAGATCAAGATGAATAAAATCATAAGAAAAATTAGCGTAGGCGCTGATTACAAAAATGATGCTATGCATTATTCTGTTGGTCAAGAAGTTTATGGAGGACATACTATATCTCATATTTTATTAGAAGATAAAGACTCATCATATAACGTATACATTAAAAAAAACGAAGAGATATTGCCATGGAAAAAATTTAATTCCAATATGGCTATCTCTATCGAGTATGATTTAAAATACTAATGAGGAGCGTCTACGATTTTATCGTTAAGCCCATAGGTGAAAGATACGCAAATACAAAAAAAATTGAAGGCAAAGAGTTAATTTTAAATACTAAAATAGAAAGCTGGAAGTTTGTAAATAGGTTTGCTGAAGTAGTATCAACCCCTCTTGCTGTTTCAACACCTATTAAAAAAGGTGATATAATCATAATGCATCAGAATGTATTTAGAAGATTCTATAACATGCAGGGCAAGCAGACAAACAGTAGATCTTATTTTAAAGATGACTTGTATTTTGCTGGTGTTGATCAAGTTTACTTATACAAAAGATCAAATACATGGAAATCGATTAATGATCGTTGTTTCATAATACCAATTAAAGAAACAGAACTTCTAATGAACAATAAAGAAGCAAACAATATTGGTATACTAAAAATAGGTAATAGCTCCTTAGAAGAGCTAGGAATAACTCCAGGACACACGGTAACATTTAAAGCCGGGTCTGAATGGGAGTTTAATATAGACGGAGAACGTTTATATTGTATGAAATCAAATGATATTTTATTAGAACATGGATACAAAGAAGACGAAGAGGAATATAATCCTAGCTGGGCAGATAGCCGTTGAAGAATTAATAAAAGTAGCTAAAGAAGCTATAGTTGACTCAGATGACGATATATCAGCAGATAGATTAAAAAATGCAGCAGCTACTAAAAAGCTAGCTATATTCGATGCTTTTGAAATATTACAAAGGATTCAAGAAGAGGAAGCTATATTAAATGAAAAGCCTAGAGACAGTAAGGAAAAAACTTTTAAAGGCTTTGCAGAGGGGAGATCTAAATAATGTATACTCAAAGTTTATATAAAGTATTAGATGATCATATCAAGCCTCATATTATTAAAAAAAATAATAGGTATAAGAAATGGGAGTACGGCTACAATAAAGAGCATGACGTTGTAGTTATAAGTAAGACGGGGGAAATAGGTGAAATATACGATATACAAAATCTAAAAATAGCTTTACCTAAACCAGCAGATGTTGTGAAATTTAAAAGCAAGTCCTGGCAAAGAACAGAATTACCAGATGATTTAAAGAAAATAAAAACAATATTTGACTGGGAAAATTATCCTATAGATTTCAAAGAAAAATGGTATGATTATATCGATAAAGAATTTACTAGACGAGAAAAAGGTTTTTGGTTCAATAATAAGGATCTGGATACTTACATTACTGGTACTCACTTTATGTACCTGCAGTGGTCCAAGATTGATGTTGGGAAACCAGACTTTAGAGAGTCAAATAGATTATTCTTCATTTTCTGGGAAGCTTGCAAGGCAGACCACAGGTCTTATGGAATGTGTTATCTTAAAAACCGTAGATCAGGATTTTCCTTTATGTCCTCGGCTGAGACCGTCAATCTTGCGACAATATCCTCGGATTCACGGTACGGAATATTGTCCAAATCAGGACCTGATGCTAAGTCAATGTTCACGGATAAGGTTGTACCAATATCGGTTAATTATCCATTTTTCTTCAAACCAATACAGGACGGTATGGACAGGCCAAAAACCGAGCTCGCATATAGAGTACCAGCCTCCAAGTTTACACGTAAGAAACTTGACACAAACGAAACGGTTAAAGAAATCACGGGTCTTGATACCACGATCGACTGGAAGAACACAGGGGACAACTCGTATGACGGTGAGAAACTCAAACTCCTCGTCCACGATGAATCGGGTAAATGGGAAAGGCCGAACAATATCCTCAACAACTGGAGGGTTACAAAAACAACATTAAGACTAGGTAGTAGAGTCATAGGTAAATGCATGATGGGGTCAACCTCAAATGCCTTAGATAAAGGTGGCGAAAATTATAAAAAACTCTATTATGATTCAGACGTTACAAAGCGAAATCGCAACGGGCAAACTCGTTCGGGATTATATAGTCTGTTCGTTCCTATGGAATGGAACTACGAAGGATACATTGATTCTTTTGGATTACCTGTATTCGAAACACCAGAAACTGAAACTCTTGGACCAAATGGAGATATAATAGATTTAGGTGTAATAGATTATTGGCAAAATGAAGTTGATGGCTTAAAAGGAGATCAAGATGCTTTAAACGAATTTTATAGACAATTTCCAAGGACTGAAGAGCATGCGTTTAGAGACGAAGCAAAACAATCATTATTTAATCTAACTAAGATATATGAACAAGTAGATTTTAATGGTGACTTAAGACATAGCTCGCTTGTAACAAAAGGTAGCTTTCAATGGAGAGACGGGATAAAGGATACTAGCGTTATATTTGTTCCAAATAATAGCGGAAGATTTTTAATAACTTGGGTTCCACCTGAAAACCTACAAAATCGTGTAATAGTAAAGAGTGGGATTAAATACCCTGGCAATGATGGCTTGGGAGCATTTGGTTGTGATAGTTACGATATATCAGGAACAGTAGACAATAGAGGTTCCAATGGAGCTCTTCATGGTTTAACTAGTTTTAGCATGTTGGACGTGCCGCCTAATCACTTTTTTTTAGAATACATTGCAAGACCTCAGACAGCTGAGATATTTTTTGAAGATGTTTTAATGGCTTGTGTATTTTATGGCATGCCAATACTTTGTGAAAATAACAAACCCAGACTACTTTACCATTTTAAGCGTAGAGGATATAGAGGTTTTTCAATGAATAGACCAGATAAAGTATATAATAAACTGTCTATAACTGAAAGAGAAATTGGTGGTATACCAAACTCAAGCGAAGATATAAAACAAGCACACGCCGCTGCTATAGAAACTTACATAGAGAGCTTTGTAGGTTTGCAGGACAAAGGCTATGGTGATATGTATTTTCAAAGAACATTAAACGACTGGAGTAGATTTAATATAAATAACAGAACAAAGCACGATGCTTCTATTAGTTCTGGATTAGCACTAATGGCTTGCAATAAAAATAGATATAGACCTATACAAAAACGAGAAATTATATCTTATAATTTAGGTATAAAGAGATACGATAACACTGGGGCTTCTTCTAAAATTATAAAATAAATGAATATAAAATATAATGCTAATAGCGCGTTTCCAAATCAGGTAGTACCTTTAGAGGAAAAATTAAGCGTAGAGTATGGTCAGCAAGTTGCTGATGCTATACAATCTGAATGGTTCTCACAAGGTAGAACTAATGGCAATAGATATTTAACTTCTTTTGACAACTATCATACTAGAAGATTATATGCTAGAGGAGAGCAGTCAACACAGAAATACAAAGATGAGTTATCTATAAATGGTGACTTGTCTTATCTTAATTTAGACTGGAAGCCTGTTCCCATATTGTCTAAGTTTGTAGATATACTAACTAACGGTATATCTAATAAAGATTACGATATAAAAGCATACGCTAATGATCCTATATCTGTTAAAAAAAGAACGGACTACGCCAGTAAGTTAGCTATGGATATGTTTGGGCAAGATATAATTCAAGACGTAAAAGCAACAACAGGTCAAGATATATCAAACACTAATATACCCGCTATCGATCTTCCTAAGACACTGGAAGAGATGGAGTTACATTTACAGCTCTCTTATAAGCAGGCTATAGAAATAGCTGAAGAAGAAGCTATAACTCAAACTCTAGACAAAAATAAATATGATTTACTTAAGCGTAGACTAAACTATGATTTAGTCACATTAGGTATTGCTGCGGCTAAAACAAGTTTTAATGTAGCAGAAGGTATAACCTTAGATTACGTAGACCCGGCTTATATGATACACTCATATACCGAAGATCCAAATTTCGAAGATATATATTATGTCGGCGAGGTTAAAGCAGTTACAATAGCTGAGATAAAACAAAAATTTCCACATATATCAGATGAAGCACTAATTAAGATTCAAAGATCTTATAGTAATCAAAACTATATATATGGTTGGGGAGCTTATGATGAGAACACTGTTCAAGTGCTATACTTTGAATACAAAACCTATATGGATCAAGTTTTCAAGCTTAAGCATACAGATCAAGGTTTAGAAAAAATACTAGAGAAACCAGACACTTTTGATCCACCTAAAAACGATAAGTTTGATAGAGTTTCAAGAAGTATAGAGGTTTTATTTGAAGGGGTTAAGGTTCTAGGATCTGATATGATGCTAGACTGGAAAATGGCAGAGAATATGACTAGGCCAATGGCTGATACTACTAAGGTAGAAATGAATTACACTATATGTGCTCCTAGAATTTACAAAGGTAGAATAGAGTCTATTATTAGTAAGACCATGGGTTTTGCTGATATGATTCAATTGACTCATCTAAAGTTACAGCAAGTAATATCTAGAATGGTACCCGATGGTGTGTTCTTAGATATGGATGGTTTAGCAGAAGTAGATCTTGGTAATGGAACAAACTATAATCCAGCTGAAGCTTTAAACATGTATTTTCAAACTGGTTCCGTTGTTGGTAGGTCACTTACACAAGAAGGTGGTATGAATCCTGGTAAAGTGCCAATTCAAGAATTATCATCATCATCAGGACAAGGGAAAATAGCGTCATTAATAAGTACCTATAATTATTACGTACAAATGATTAGGGACGTTACAGGCCTTAACGAAGCTAGAGACGGTAGCTTACCTGATAGAGACACGTTAGTTGGCTTACAGAAAATAGCAGCTCAACAATCTAACATAGCTACAAAACACATAAACAACGCTAGTCTATATTTAACACTAAGATTATGTGAGAACATATCTAAAAAATTAGTGGATGTTATTAGTTTCCCTTTAACACTTAACGCATTAAAAAATTCTATATCAACTTTTAATGTTCAAACATTGTCAGAGATATCTAATTTAAATCTGCATGACTTTGGTATATTCTTAGATCTTGAACCTGATGAAGAAGAGAAATCACAGTTAGAACAAAACATACAAGTAGCACTACAAACTGGTGGTATTGACTTAGAAGACGCTATAGACCTTAGACAAATACGTAATTTAAAATTAGCAAATCAAATGCTAAAGCAAAAGCGTAGACTAAAGCAAGAGAGAGATCAAAAAGCATCTCAAGCAAATATGCAGGCTCAAGCTCAAGCAAATGGACAACTAGCAGAGCAAACAGCTATGGCTGAAACTCAAAAACAACAGATTCTTACTGACCAAAAAATGCAGTTAGAACAAGCTAAGTCTCAATTTGAAATACAAAGAATGCAAGCTGAAGCGGGTATAAAAAGAGAGCTCATGGCTGAGGAGTTTAATTATAACGTGCAATTAGCTAAAGAAAGATTCAATGGAGAGAAAGGTAAAGAAGGGGATATTGAAGATAGAAAAGATAAGAGAGCTAGAATAATAGGAACACAGCAATCACAAATGATACAGCAGAGACAAAGCGATGGAACACCTATTGACTTTGAATCTACTAACGATAGTTTAGGCGATTTTGGCTTAGAAGCCTTTGGTCCTAAATAATTTTTAATTTTATAATATTATATTATGTCAGAAGTAAACGCGGCCGTAGAGGTCAAACAAGAAGGTGATTTTTCTTTAAAAGGTAAGAAAATGAAACCTAAAAAATTAGTAGACAATACTAGTTCAGAACCAATTAAGGTAGATCTAACAAAGCCAGATGCTCAAGGAGAAGTGGTGCCTGATGTAATCAAGGTTGATTTAACTCCTAAGGATATCGTTAAAGAAGGTTTTGAGACGACTACTCCGGTAGAAGCACCTGTTGAAGCACCTGCTAAAGAAGTTGTAATCCAAGAAATAACTGAAGAAGAGGTTGATGAAAAAACAGTAGAGCTTTATGAGAAAGCAGAGCAAGCTGTTAAAGACCAGGTTACACAAGGCAAGGCACTACCTGAAAATATTCAATCACTTGTTGACTTCATGGGAGACACAGGTGGAACAATAGAGGATTACGTGAGACTTAATCATGACTACTCTAATGTAAACGAAAAAGTATTACTCAATGAGTACTACAAACAAACTAAACCTCATCTAGATACAGAAGAAGTTGATTTTCTTATGGAAGACAATTTTTCTTACGATGAGGAACTTGACGAGCCAAGAGATATTAGAAAAAAGAAATTGGCTTTCAAGGAAGAAGTTGCTAAAGCCCGTATAGAGCTGGATTCTATGAAGGATAAATACTATCAGGAGATCAAGTTGAGACCTGGTATTACCCAAGATCAGACAAAAGCTACGGACTTTTTCAATAGATACAAGGAGCAACAAGAGCACACTAAGACTCTTCAGCAGGATTTTAAAGTACAAACTGAACAAATTTTTAATGATGAATTCAAAGGTTTTGATTTCAATTTAGGAGAAAAGAAGTTTAGATATCAAGTACCAAATCCTTCTGAAACAGGTAAGTCACAGCTAGATGTCAGTAATTTTATTTCAAAATACACTGATGAAAAAGGCGCTGTAACTAACCCAGCAGGTTATCATAAAGCTCTTTACGCTGCAATGAATGCGGACAAAATCGCTAATCATTTTTACGAACAAGGAAAAGCTGACGGGGTTAAAAACGTTGTTAGTTCTTCTAAGAACTCAAGTAATGACAAAGTTAGGCAGGTTGCCGACGGTAATGTTTTTATAAATGGTCTAAAAGTAAAATCAATAAGTGGTTTAGATTCGTCTAAACTAAAAATTAAAAAACGAAAATTTTAACATTAAACCTTTAAATTATGGGAATTTTAAATCCACAATTTGGTTCGATAGTACCATCGCAAGCGCAACAAACGCTTTCGAATAACTATCTAACATTTGACGGTGCAGCCGGTGGAAACTTTGCACAACAATACCTACCTGAGCTTTACGAAGCTGAAGTAGAGCGCTATGGTAACAGAACGTTATCAGGATTTTTACGTATGGTTGGAGCTGAGCTGCCAATGACGTCTGATCAAGTAATCTGGTCTGAACAAAATAGATTACACATTGCATATGACAACTGTGCTAACGGTGGAGCTGCGAATACAATTACTATTCCACTTGCTGCAGACGTTAATAACGTTGTATCTCCTCAACAAACTATCGTAGTGATGGACAATTTTGGTGGAGAATCAAAATGTTTAGTTGTAACTTCTGATCTAAGAACAGCTGCTGGTGGTGGTACTGGTGTATTAAACGTATTGCCTTATGGCTCTGCTACATTAGCTACCGAAGGACTAGTAGGTGTTGTAAAGATATTTGTTTACGGTTCTGAATATCCAAAAGGAACAAATACTACAGTTGCTGGTCAAGCTGCTGGTGTTGCTGCTGGTGGAAATGATTTTCCAATTGCTACAGTAACTCCTGAGTTTACTCAATTTGCTAACAAGCCAATTATCATTAGAAGTCAATATTCAATCAATGGTTCTGACACTGCTCAGATCGGTTGGGTAGAAGTTGCTACTGAAGATGGAACATCAGGATACTTGTGGTACTTAAAAGCAGAGTCTGAAACAAGACTACGTTTTGAGGATTACCTAGAAATGTCTGTTGTAGAAGGTGAGCAGGTTGCTGCTGGTTCTGGGATAGGAGCTCTTGCTACTGGTGCCGTAACTGGTACTGAAGGTTTGTTTGCTGCTATCGAAGATAGAGGTAACGTACAAGTCGGATTCTCTACTGGAACTGGTATTAGTGACTTTGATGATATTCTTAGAAACTTAGATACTCAGGGAGCTATTGAGGAGAACATGTTATTCTTAAACAGAAACACTAATCTTGATTTTGATGATATGCTAGCTGCTATTTCATCTGGAGCTAATGGTGGAACTGCTTTTGGATTATTTGAAAATTCTGAAGAGATGGCATTGAACTTAGGTTTCTCTGGTTTCAGACGTGGATCTTACGATTTCTACAAAACTGACTGGAAATACTTAAACGATGCTTCTACTCGTGGAGCTCAGGCTGGACCTGCTTCTATTGAAGGTGTATTAGTTCCTGCTGGAACAAGTACGGTTTACGATCAGATCCTAGGTACTAACATTAGACGTCCTTTCTTACATGTAAGATATAGAGCGTCTCAAGCAGATGACAGACGTATGAAGTCTTGGTTAACTGGTTCTGTTGGTGGAGCTTTCACTAGCGATCTAGATGCTATGACTGTAAACTTCTTATCTGAAAGATGTTTAGTGACTCAAGCGGCGAATAACTTCGTGTTATTCAAAGGAGTGTAATTACTCAAGATTAATGTAATTCTTACCCTCGTTATACAACGGGGGTAATTATTACTTTTATAAATTATTTAATTATATTATATTATGGCTAAAAAAGCTGAAGCAAAAAAAGTTGAGGTTGCTCCTCAAGAAGTTATAGTAGCAAAAAAAACTGCTACTCCAGTACAACCCACAAAACCAGAGTGGGAAATAAAACCTAGGACATACATAGTTAAGGGTAGAAAACAACCGTTAACATTAACAATTCCAGGTAAACATACTAGAAAAAGTCCCTTATTATATTTTGATAAAGATCAATCTAAACAAAGGGAATTAAGATATGCCACAAACATGAACAGTCCTTTTATAGATGAACAAAAAGGAGAAGCAACATTAGGGCATATTACTTTTAGAGATGGCGTACTTACTGTTCCGCAAGAAAATCAAATCCTGCAAAAACTATTAAGTAAATTTCATCCATTAAAAGATCAAAAGTACTACGAGTTTGATTCTGTTGAAGAAGCAGAAGATGATTTAGATATCATTGAATTAGAATTACAAGCGCTTAACGCTGCCATGGAAATGGACGTTGATCAAGCTGAAGCTATACTTAGAGTAGAAAAAGGTAGTTCTGTTTCTGATATGAAATCTAAAGAACTCAAGAGAGATTTGTTGTTGTTTGCTAAAAGAAAACCAGGTTTGTTTTTGAATCTAGCTAGCGACGAAAACGTTCAGCTAAGAAACTTTGGTATAAAAGCTATTGAAGCTAGAATAATCAACCTGTCACAAGACCAAAGAACTTTTCATTGGACTTCAAATGACAGAAAACTATTCACTGTACCATTTGACGAAAACCCGTATTCAGCTTTAGCCTCTTGGTTTAAAACTGACGAAGGTGTAGAAGTTTACAAATCTATAGAAAAAAGAGTATAAACAAGTGATACTAATATATTAGGGTATCATATTAATGGTACCCTGGTGTATTATAATTCAAACAAACATGGCTATAAATGTAAACACTGTATATCAGACAGTCTTATCTATTATAAATAAAGAACAAAGAGGCTATTTAACGCCCGCTGAGTTTAACACAGTAGGGACGCAAGTTCAATTAGATATATTTGAGAAGTACTTTGAAGACTTAAATCAACAATTAAGAGTACCACAAGCGGACGTTGACTACGCTGACAGGATAATGAATCTTGACGAAAAGTTAGCTATATTTAAAACATTTGGACAAGCTCAATATGATTTCACGAGCAATCCAGGTCTTGCGTATTTTAGACTACCTAATCAAGATGCTTATGGAGCTACTGTAGATTTTTACAGGCTAGGTACTGTTACATACAAAGACGACAGAGGTAATCAAATAGAACTACAAAGATTACCAAGAACAGATTTTTACAACATAGAAAGATCTCCTTTAACAAAATCAACTAAAAGTTTTCCTACTTATTTATATGAGAATAGAGGCGATGTGAATGTATCTGGTCAACCAATAGACAACCATTTACAAAACATTATATATGTTAATCCTAGTGATATAACTAGCGGCATAGAAGTTGACTATATAAGAAAACCAATTAGTCCTATATGGGGATTTTCTACCGCTGGTAGAGGTCAATATATATTTGATGGAAGTTATTATAATCCTGGACTAGGTACTGGTTCTAGGGATTTTGAATTACATGAATCAGAACAAGTTAACGTTGTATTAAGAATATTAGCTTATACTGGTATTATAATACAAGATCCTTCTATAGTTCAAATAGCTGCGCAACAAGTTCAAGGAAAAGAAGTAAACAAAAAAAGCTAATAGATGGGAATTATAAATGAAACTAATGAACAATACTACGCAGGGGCTCAAGGCTTTGTAGTTGATAATTCTTCAGGTCAAAACAAATTTACTTTTACTTTTGATACAAATCTAGAATTTGGCTCTTATGATCCTTCTAATGTAGATTATCAGAAAAATAATTTTAAATTATACTCTAGTTTTGACGGTGTAAACTATGTAGAATATGTAGCTCCATATACTGTAATCGGTAATACTGTTTCTTTAGTAGCTACGCTGCCAGTAAATAACGTATTGGTTTGTCAATTAAAAAGACTTGATGGTGGAAGCTATGGAGATAGAGATGCTTATGGCATAACCACAGAGCAAAACTATGGTAGCTACGAATATATAACGTTAAACAATGTTGTTAATAACTTTATCGTGGCTTACGTAGGAGCAGGTAAATTAATACCAAGTGTTAAAAGAACGGATTTAATATTTCATGCTAAAAGAGCTCTGCAAGAATTTAGCTACGACACACTTAAAAGTGTTAAGTCTCAAGAGCTTAATATACCACCTAGCTTAAGCGTGGTTATACCTCAGGACTATGTAAATTACGTGCGTATGTCTTGGATAGATCAAGCTGGTGTACAAAGAATAATATACCCAGCAAATAATCTAACTACTTCCCCTTACTCTACACCTCTTCAAGACTCTCAAGGTGTTCCAACCCAAGATAATTTTGGTGAAAACATAGAAGGTACATCGATAACAGAAGAGAGATGGAAAAGTAATAGTCAAGGATTATTAGAAGGTGAGTTTAATGCTAGCGTAGACTGGGCTGGATTTGACTGGGGCTACGGCGGAATGTGGAACATGGGTTATGGTCAATTATACGGAATAGACCCACAGTATTCTCAAGTAAACGGATGGTTTAATATGAACGACAGAGAGGGTAAAATATCTTTTTCAAGTAATTTAGTTGGCAAGCTAATAATACTAGAATACATCTCTGATGGCTTAGCTTATGATATGGATAGTAGAGTACCTAAATTAGCCGAAGCAGCTATCTACGCGTACCTATCTCACGCTGTACTTGCTAGTAGAATAAACCAACCTGAGTATTTAATACAAAGATTAAAAAGAGAAGCTACTTCTAAATTAAGAAATACTAAAATAAGACTATCTAATATTAAACTTGGGGAAATAGCTCAAGTTATGAGAGGTAAGTCTAAATGGATTAAACACTAAAATAGTATGGCAGAGTTTAAAAATCTTTTTATAAAATCTAAAATGAACAAGGATCTTGATGATCGCTTGTTACCTCAAGGTGAATATAGAGACGCGCTTAACATCCAAGTGAGCATGTCAGAAGGTCAAGATGTTGGGGCATTAGAAAATGTTTTAGGAAATAGTTTATTTATAAAATTCCCGCTCTTGACTGATACAGTTGATATCAAGTGTATAGGTTATCTAGCATCGGAAATAAATTCTTGTTTTTACTTTTTTCTAACAAACAATGAATCTGAGGCATACGATCCACTTGCAAAAAACTTTATAGTAAGATCTATTGTTTCTTCAGGTGTAGCAACTCAAAATGAAATATTAGTTAGAGGTGCTTTTTTAAACTTCTCCACGTTATATCCAATATATGGAGTTAATTTAATTGAAGAATTATTATTCTGGACAGACAACAGGAATCAACCTAGGAAAATAAATGTTGATTTAGCTAAGATACTACCACCTTTTACATTAGGTGCTGATTACTATACAATAGAAGATACTATAAGTGTAGCTAAATACATGCCATACACATCACCTGTTGTTTGGCAAGAAGTAACTCAAGAGGTCATAGACGAAAGTGGCTCACCAGCATTACTTCAACCTGCTCTTGGCGGTTATCAAACCACAATGCAAGACGTAGTTAGTTTAAAATTACCGGACACAACCACAGACAACCCTTATTATGATGCGGTATATAGAGGTGATCCAGATTACTTAGAGGATAAATTTGTAAGATTTAGCTATAGATTTAAGTTTGATGATGGTGAATATTCTGTATTTGCTCCATTTACTCAAGAATGCTTTATACCTCAACAAGATGGTTATTTTCTTTTTAACCCATCTGGAACAGACAACGATGACAACGATATGTCTGCCACTTATAGAAGCACGGTAGTAGACTTTATGGAAAACAAAGTAAATGAGATAAAGCTTCTTATTGAAATGCCAGATAATGGAGATCCAGCTTTTCCAGCAACAAGCCTTATTAACACTACCAGCTATTTTAAAATAACAGAGGTAGAAATATTATTTAAACAATCTGATGGCGCTGCTGTTCTAGTGGTTGATACTATATCTGCAGAAGAGATAAGAAAACAATACGTTTCTGGATCAGGGAATAACACATACGAATACACTTACTCAGGCACAAAGCCCTTTAAAACTTTACCAGAGAATCAGTTAACTAGAGTTTATGACAAAGTACCAGTCAAGGCCTTTAGTCAGGAAATAATAAGTAATAGAATTGTTTATGGTAATTTTCAAACTAGACACACTCCACCATCTGGATTAAACTATAACGTAGGTACAGGTTCCAAACAACCTTTCGACGTAACAACATCTGCGACATCTGTTTCATGGAATACCAGTATAGTTGAGTACCCTAGTAGTACGTTAAAGCAAAATAGAAATTATCAAGCAGGTTTTGTTTTATCAGATAGATTTGGTAGAACAACTTCTACGCTTTTATCAAACACTGGAAATGTAGTTACCACGGCTACAGCTAGCTCTTTGTCTACTGTTTATTCACCTTACAATGATACCACGGTTGATATTGGTTTATGGCCTGGAGAAACATTGTTAATACAGGTTAATGATACTATAAGCGAAACACCAATAGCATCTACTTTATACCCAGGTACTTACAATGGCGATCCAACAAGTGTTCTTTACAATCCACTAGGTTTTCAATCGTGGAAGGTAGTTGTTAAGCAACAAGAGCAGGATTATTACAATGTTTACCTGCCTGGTATATTAGCTTCATATCCAGAAGATCCTACAAAAGAATTAGGTCTAACCTCTCATGTGGTCTTAATAAATGACAATATAAATAAAGTGCCTAGAGATTTAACTGAAGTTGGTCCTGATCAAAAGCAGTTTAGGAGTTCTGTTCAACTATTTGGTAGAGTAGAAAATACAAATCAAACACCAGTTGGAACACCAGCAACGGATTTTGGTGTTGTTAATCAACAGTATTATCCTTCTAGATTTTCAGATACAGTGTCTACGATACAAGATGAATTTGGCTTATTTAACGTAGATACCAGTGCGGTTTCATTTCCACCAGAACTAGAATCTTCTTTTTACGAAGCAGAATCAAATCCACTTATAGGTAGGATAAGTACTACAGATAAAATAGGGCAAATAGTTCCAGGTACTTATTCTATTTTTAATTTAGCTGTATATGAGACAGAACCTGTAGAATCAAGACTTGATATATACTGGGAAACTAGTTCAAGCGGTACAATTGATGACTTAAACGAGCAAGTAATAGCTACAGGTGGTCAAACCATATTTGGAATAAACAACGACAACTGGTTTCTAAACGAGTACTTTAATATACAAAACTCGACTTCAAATCCATGGAGTGAGACAGCTTTAAATGCTTCGCCAGAATTTCCGCCATCACCAGCGCTACCTGTTATAGGGCCTGACAACGCTGAGTATGGAAGATACAGATCTGTTGTTATGGGTCCTTTTTGGTTTGATGACAATACTAACACTCCTATAGATAACGTAGAGCTTAACAGCTTTATTATACAGGATGCAAACAACATCGTCGTAACTAGCCAATTTGACATATTAAGAATAAAAGGAACAGGGTCTACTCCAACTGGTATAGGTAATTACATAGACTTTACTGGAGCTACTACAACGACTTATGCTCACGATACATTTATACTTGTTAATAAAACTTATAAATTATACGATAGTAGCGATATTCCTGCTACAAAATTCTCTTTAATTATAACCGTTACAGACGAAGACAACGTGGTTGTACCACAACCTCCAAAAACATTTACACTTACTAGTAATCTTGATGGCACTAACTTAGATGATGTTAGAACAGTCCAAGTTGGTGGTGAGACAGCAATAACAACGGCGGGTTATGTTAATACCTCTTGGGGTCAAACTACTTATTCTCCTATAGATTTTGGGCAACAACCAAATGCGGCTGGTGGTCCTCCTGGTCAAGTGGTTATTCAGTATGGATACACGGGTATTCCTCTTAAACTGTATGCTATGAATGGTAGCACAAGTTCTATTTTATCAAACCCAAGCACAAACCAATCAAGTTTAAATTGGCAAATAATATCTCAAACACAAGGTGGTCTTCCTAAAACAGATTTTGAAATAGATTCAAATACAGGTGTAGTTGTAGAGACAAATCCTGGGACAGCAATTGGGCAATATGATTTCGTGATACGTGTAGACGCGTTTGGAACTTTCCAATCTCTCGGATCGTCATCAAATCCATTTTCTATTGTCATAGGCGTTCCTAATACTAATGGATCTTTTTCAAACAATATAGTAACTGGTGACTTGCCACTACCTTATGATTCTGCTTTTATATTTAATTTGCATGATGATACAACAAATGCGTATGCCCAAATACCGGGTGGTAATAGTTCCGATTTTGAATATATTTTTCCAAATCCAAACTTCTTGCCCAGCAGCGCATTAAACCAATCAATTTATAATGACACCTGTGGTAGTTATAATACAGCATCAGGTTCTACAGCAGTGAATAGATTGTTTGTGCAGCAACCATCGGGCGCAATTCCTGGAGCAGACGAAGGACCTTTAACTCGTGGTACAGGATATATTGGTGTGCTTCTTGATCTAGACGGTTTTCAGAATGATGCAATTAATTTTGACAACTTCACATCGTGTAATTTTTCTTGGGCAGTAGAATATAGAGAGAACTCTTCCAGTGACTGGAAAGCAGCAACCGATATTGAAGGTAATATTTTATCTTGGAATACTCAATTGACTGGATCCACACTAACAGATCCGCAGCAATCTGGTGCTCCGCTAGATAAGGACGCAATCGGTCAAACAAATCAACCAGTGTCGTGGTCTCAACCAGGTCCTACTGTAACTTATATACAAGATCAAGTCTATGGAGCTCCTGATAACAATGTGCCAATAAGTACCATTGATCCACCAAACCCTAACACATATCAATTAGTGTCTAGGAATAGAGCAAACGGATCAACATCAGCTAGTAATACTCTTTTAGCAAAATGGGTAGCAGTAGGTAATAGCCCTACATATGGAACTACACCGTGCTTTGGTGAATATAGAATTATAATACAAACAATAGGTGGTCAAGATGATAATTTTGAGGATACCTGTGTAGGTTGTTTTGGAATTTCTCCAGCTGGTGGCACGCAAGGTGAAATAGGTAATATTGTTATTGGAGATTTCTTTTATGATCTTGGTCCGGAAAGAGCATTTTCTTACTTAGTTGATACTAAAACGTTTCCTTTTACTGCGCCAGGTAAAAGTGATGCTTTAGATAACGAGTTTGGCACCGTTGGTTCTAGGTACAAAGTACTATATGCGTTAGAACCAATACATAGATATGTTAGTACTTTTTATACAGACCCATCTTTATCTGTGCCTTTTGTAAGTTGGGATACCAGTGTTGGTGGTTCGAATGGCTATGTATCTTATAGATCAACTGATTCAATTATTGCCTCTGGTAGCACACCACCTTATAATGCTGGATCAACTAGTGATGTAAACCAGCCAAATGCTTTTGCGGCAGAAGGCGCAGGATCACCTGGCGCAGGCCCAAGTACTGATCAAAGTGAAAGAGTATGGGCTTGTAGAATGAATACCACTACGGGTACAAAACTAATAGGTACGTCTATAGGTAAGGTAGGTAGTTAGTAAAGTAATCATAGAACATGTAATCTAATATATAATGGCATTAATAGAAGTAAAATATTTCAACTCCTTTGTTCTAAAAAAGAGTGTAAACGCAGCTGATCAGCCTGAGTGGTTTGGATCAACTGGTATACCTACGTCTGTAGGTGGTTTTGACCCTACCACTTTAGCCTCAACAACACTTAACTGGGCAATAGAGGAATCAAGAATTAGAGGTGGTTATAACAATACATCTATTTCTTTAGGCGCTAAAGCTTATTTAGTTGAAGAAGAACCTGAAGGAAGTATAAGAGGCAATGCCATGATATACTCAGGTATATTTAACTCTAGAACAGGCATAAATCAAACTAATCAATTTTCTGTAGCCGAAGATATAACTAAAGCTACTGACCCAGCAAATGGTAGTATACAGAGACTATATGCTGAAGATACAAATTTAATTATATTTTCTGAGAAAAAAGTAAGTAGGGCGCTAATAGATAAAGACGCAATATATACAGCAGAAGGTGGCGGTGTACCTATTAGTCAATTGAATTTAGTTATAGGACAGATAATACCTTACGCTGGTAATTTTGGTATTGCAAACAATCCAGAAAGCTTTGCTATATATGGTTATAGAAAATACTTTGTAGACAAGAACAGGAACGCTGTTTTAAGGCTGTCTAGAGATGGTATTACAGAAATCTCTAACTATGGTATGATTGATTTTTTTAGAGACAATCTAAGTGCTGTAGATTCATCAGGTTTTGGAAATGGAAAAATAATAGGTGGTTGGGATATATACACTAAACAATATACAGTTTCATTACAAAAAAATGAATCGAGTCCTATAAAACCAAATTTTACTACTTTGCAGTTTGATGAAAAAGTACTGGGTTGGCCTTCTTTTTATAGTTATAAGCCAGAGTTTATGTTTAGCTTAGCTAGTAGATTTTATAGTATAGACTCAACGGGTCAATCTGTATGGATTCACAATGACCCTAACTCTAACAGGTCACAGTTTTACAGCTTTGATAATAAATCAAACATAACGTTTGTTGTTAATCCAGATGTAAGTACAAGTAAGGTTTTTAAAACCGTAAGCTACGAAGGTAGTAATGGTTGGGAAATTATATCTTTTGTGTCTGACATAACGGGTTCTGATAGTATAGAAGTTAATTCTTCCAATGTGCCAATATGGTTATTACCACCAGAAACTAGAGATACAACAAACGGCATATATAGTTACTACGAAGGAGAATACATAATAGATCCTAGACCAGCTGTAGGTACATTTAATACAGCTGTTTACAGAGCAGACTATGTAAGTGTATTTGGAAATGATGATCCACCTTACAATAGATTGTATGCAGGGTTTACAAGAAAAGAAAATAAATACTACGCAAATTTAGTTAATAACTCAGAGGCTACGGCAGGTGAAGTTAGATTTGGAGATCAAATGACAGGTATAAAAGGATACTATTGTACAGTAGTAATACAAAATGATTTGGAGACTGATCCTGGAGGAGCAAAAGAATTATTTGCAGTTAACTCAAACTTCAGCATAAGTAGTTAAATTGAATATAATCAAATGGAATTAGAAGTTAGAAAACTAGAGGAAACTGATTGGGATACATTAGTAAGTTGGTGGAAATGGTGGAGATGGACCGTTATGCCTAAAGGTTTTTTACCTGATAATGGCACCGGCGGTTTAATGGTGTACAAAGGAAATACACCTATTGTAGCTGGGTTTTTGTATTTTACAAACTCAGACGGCGTGTTGCTAGAGTGGATAGTATCTAGTCCAGAATACAGAGAAAAAGATCGCAAAGAAGCTTTAGAGTTATTAATATCTACAGCTGAAGAGACATGTAGATTGGCAGGTAAAAAACATATGTTTAGCATAGGTAGAAATAAACACCTAATAGAAACACACAAGAAATTAGGATGGACCGCAGACAAGAGTCCGTCATACGAATTAATTAAAAACATTTAACATGGCAGTAGCAACAGCAATAGTAGCAGGTGCAGCGATAGCTGCGACGGCAGTAGGTGGGGCAATTCAGTCTGGTAAAGAGCATAAGAATATGCGAGGAGCTAGAGGTGAAAAAAACAGAGCAGCTTCTAAAGTTGCTTCTTTACAAAACAGCAGACAAACTATAACAAATCCTTATGGAGGCGTTCAATCTTTAGCTGACTTAGCTTCTGATTTATCAGGAACAATGTCTAATCCTTATGCTAGCCTAGGTGTAGCAACTCAAGCTGCTGAAATACAAATGGAACAAAGTGATATAGCGCTAGCTAACTCACTAGATGCCATGATGGCTACAGGTGCTGGAGCTGGTGGGGCAACTGCTTTAGCTCAAGCAGCTTTAAGAAGCAAGAAAGGAGTAGCCGCTGGTATAGAACAACAAGAGGCTAATAACGAAAAACTTAGAGCACAAGGCGAGCAAAATCTACAACAAAGACAAACACAAGAACAACAAAGATTACAGTCTATAGCTATAAGCGAAGGATCAAGAGAGCAACAAGCTGATGCTGCCGGAAATATCTTTCAGTTTAATGCACAAGAAGATAGAACAAATTCTGACATATCTTACAATATTGCTAAAGAAACTGGAGCTGCTCAAAGAGAAAACCAGGCTAGATCCAATAGAGACGGTGCTGTTGCTGGTGTATTTACCGGTGTGGGTAGTATACTTGGTAGTGTCGCTGGAGGCATGGGATAAAAATTTTAAATAAAAAATAAATATGGGATATAGTATACCGCCTGGAGATTATTCATCGGCACCAATGCAAATAAATGTTGGCGCACAACTAGGTAAAACTTTTGCGCAAGCATTTACTGCTTACGGAAATATAAAGCGTCAGGATAGAGCTGAAGCTAAGAGACTTAAAGCTACTCAGAATCAATTTAAGAATCAATTAATTCTACAACAAAACGAGTTAAAAACAGGTTACTATGATAGCTTAGCAAAAGCGGGTATAAGTGATGATCCAGAAAAAGAAAACGAGTTATATGATCAGTTTAAGTTAGAGGTAGACACTAGGGCTAAATCTGCTTTAGATGCTAGAATGAAAATGCATTTCGATGCAGACCTAAGTGATGAAGAAAGAATGAGGCTTGGTGGTGTTGTTAATGACTTTAAATCATACTCAGAAAAAAGCTTACAGCAAATGGGTGGGTTACTATCTGACGCTGATATAGTTACAAGCTTAGATCACGTGGTTGTGGGAGATCCTATGAATGGTGAACAGTTAGGTTATATTCTTGCTCTTCAAAACCTCAATGGAGCGAAAGCCGCTTCGTTTGATCCAAGAGCTATTACAAGCAGAAATTTAAATACCAAAGGTAATCAAAACGTAGTAACATCTACTGTAAAAATACCAGCTAACTCTCAGTATTTTGATGCTGCAAACGCAGCTGGAGAAGGTGGAGCTAACAGTATAATACAAAACGGTTTGTTAGCTGGAAAGATAAAGGAAGAAAAAATTGGCGGAGAGCTTTTCTATGTGTTTAATACAGATATAAATGTAAGTAATTACTCTTCTAAAGGAGGTATGGACCTTGTACAAGAGAAATTGCAAATACAGGACAGCAATACAGTGTTACAAGATAATAATTTCTTAAACAAGCAAGGGTCTTTTAATCAAGCATTTGTAAACCAAAATGAAGTAATAACTACTGAAGTAGAATTAGATAGCAATGAAGTTAAAACAGGTTACCAAAAGACAGTAAGTTTTAATATCGTTGATGTAGGCGCTATGACTGAAGATAAGGCTTATGTAGCTGAGTTAGATTCAGAATATGAGTCTACATTTAATAATCCTAATGTGTCACAAGCTCAGAAACAACAGTATCTAATAGATATAGGTGTTGTTCAAAATATAAAATCAATACAAAAAATGACTCCCGCTGCCCAGAAAAAAATAATATTAGAAGCAATGGGTGATAACCTTTGGGAAGGCTATTTCCCAGAAAAATACGTGTCTTCTGGATCAGGAGCTCAGCAAATACAAATGCAATTGGGTGCTGAAGACAAAGATGGCAACATGGTTTTAACAGAGCAAGAAAGATTGTTACTTAAAAGCGCTCGAGATCAAGACCTTAAGAATCCAGTAACAGGAAAATTATACGAAGAAGGGGAATCTATATATGTTATAAGAAGCGAGAGTTCTAGAGTTATACCTAAGACTGAAGAAGGCGGAGGTGAAGGTACAGAAGATCAACAGTACTTTGGTAACATAGTGAACGCTTTAGGTTCAGACAATTTTGGTACTGGATCAGACTCATTATTCTCAGCCGTAACACGTACACCGGGTGGTAGAACTTATTACCAATACAAAGACAAGGTTGGTGAAGGTAAGGGTAATGATGCCGCTGGAATATACGAGGTAGGTGAAGATGGTGTAAAAGTTACAAATGCCCGCGTTGTAAAACTACCGGCATTACAAGCTATATACTCTTCAGCAGCTAAAAGAAAATAAAATAAAATAAAATAAAATGGCAGACGTAATCTATATATTTAATGGTGAAGAGATTTCTGGTTCGCAGTTAGAAAGCTACGCTAGAGCAGCTGGAATAAGCGTGCAAGAGTTTAAAGATCAGAACAGCATAACTGTAAAAGAAGGTGGCGAGGTTGACGATTCAAAAACAACTGTAGAAAACCAAGGATTGTTTGGTGAGGATTTTCAAGAAGTTACTGTGACGAAGAGTGTACCTGCAGTAACGAAAAAAGAAGATGCACTCAAGCAAGAAGATCCGGACTGGGCGCGAGTTCAGGAAGTAAACGGGGAGTTGCGGGATCCAAGCAATTTGTTTCAAGAAACGGATCGTGCATACACTGCAGAAGAAGTAACTTCAGGATTGGAATTACAATTGGAAGATGCTTTATCGGTTTTAGATGGGATTGAAGACGGTGGTATATTTGGAAAAAATTACCGAGAAAAATCAGACGCAAAAACCAAGGTAGATAACATTAAAAGCAGGCTTGCAGACATTGGGCAAAACGCTCAAATGGACGTTGATAACCCATACAGCATCATTAACAAGGGAGAAGGAGAAGTTCTAAGTTTTTTAACTGAACAGTACGACGGGCTTGTTGTTGAAAAGACAGGTGTTAGAAATGCTTTAAATATATATTTTCCAGGTGCAGATGAACCTACGGAGTTAGATCTACAGCCTATAGATGTATTTTCAAGAGAAGGCGAAAATGAAGCTGTTGATATTTTAAAAGCTCTAGATAAAGCTTATAAAGCTCAAGACAATAAAGCATTAGTAGAAAATGGCATGATAGGTCTTGTCAATATAGCCGAAGAAACAGATAGCACTAAAACCTTAAACGCGGCTTTAGAAGGAACAGGTTACAATGTAAAGCTTAATGACGACTCCGGAACCTTAATGGCTGACGATGGCAGTATACTTTCTGGAGGATACGGTAACATGTACGATATATTTAAAGACGGTGAGCTAGTAAAAGATGTTAACCCAGCCGAACTAAGAGACTGGATTGCCAACGAATTACCTGACGAGGCGCGTGGTATCATTGCTGAAAGCTCGTACGCTGCTAATTCTAGCTATTTAGAAGCCGTAACAGTGGCTATAGAAAAAGAAAGTAAAGTTATACAATCTGATACATCATTAGACGTTAAATACTTTAAGGATAATTTCGCAGAAGATTTAATAAAAACATTAGGCGATGAATTAACTGAAGAAGAAAAACAAATAATAAGAGACTACAACGGAGTAAAAGGAGAAAGAGAGACATATATGTCTAAGGGTGGAGACTATAGAGAGCTACCTGCGTCTATTGACACGCGTCTACAAGAAATAAAAGATTTATCTGGCCTACCTGAGAGCATTGGAATAAAAATATATAACGCTGGTGGTAATCAGCTTATTCAAGGTATCAGAGAAAAAGGTATAGATGAATTAAAAGCAGAAGAATTATCAAATAGATCCAGAACAATATCTCAAAAAGTAATGGCTTCTAGAGATAAGGATCTTATTAGGTTTGCTCAAGGGCTTGCTGGTATTGAAAAAAATGTATTTAATTCTGAACTAAGAAAAGAAATAGAAGTATTTACTCAGGTCCAAGAAGACTTTCAAAAAAGCTTTGATGCCGAGTTTAAAAAGCAGGCAAATAGTTCTCCACAAGGAACTAGTATAAGCATTGAGTTTACGCCGTCTGGTGAATCTATAATTGATATATCTAACGATAGAGAAGATTTAACAAAACAAGAAAAACAGCAATTAAAGCAGTTACAATCTAGCATGTACAGGCTGCAAGGTGATTACACTAACCTGCAAACAGATAGATCCGCTAGTATAAACGACATGCAGCAGAGGATAGTTGATTTTGAAGTCAATAACCCTTATGATGATCAAGTGCTTAAAACCTCTATGGTAGAATATGGTTTAGGCTCTTTGATTAGAAAAGATGTTAATGATTCTTTTGCAGGACTATTACTTTCTATACCTACACTTGCTAATGCTGACTGGGCTATAGACCAGCAAAGAAGACTAGATGCTAAGAATGAGTACTATGAAACCATGGGTTCTTATAATGATGGTGACTTTCTCACGTACGCTCTTAGAAGTGTAAGCCAACAATCAGGTAATATAACATTGGCAATAGCCACGGGTGGTGTTGGTGGCGCTATGGGATTGTCTTCGGCTATGACGGCTAACGCTATTGGTGGTGTGTTTGGTATCTCTTCCGGTACACAAACTTATCGTGATTTAAAAACAAGACAACAGATAAAAGGTACTGCAGACAAGCAAGCTAAGATAGCTTTAGAAGCATATGAATCAGGTACTATTGACCTTGCTCGTTACACTAGAGCTATGAAAGATATAAACCAAGCTAAAGCCATGTACGAACTGTCTGACGATCAGATACTAAATGCTTCTTTAGCTAACGGTATAATAGAAGGAACTGTTACTAGGTTTTTAGGTACCGCACCAAACACTATAAAGCTTTTAAAAGATTTTAAGTCCCCAACAAATGTTACCTCTATTGCTAAGAACCTTAGGTTTGGAGAACTTGGTCCTAGCAGGTACGGTAAAATAGCAGATTTAATAGGTAAGCCATTGTTGCTTCGTACTAGTGGAGAGGTCTTAGAGGAAGAATTTATATACGGTGGCCAGCAATTTATAACTGAATACGGTATACTTGGCAGAGACTTAGATCTAAGTGCTTGGGACGATACCGCTATGGCAACTGTACTTACTCTAGGCGTAACACAATCTCCAGGCGTTGCTTACTCTGGCATGGTAAACTATAACGCTACAAAGAAATTTGAGCAGGAAATAAACAATCTTAGATTGTCTAACAATGAGCTAAGTACTTTAATACAAAGCTCTAAAATTTCTGAATCACAAAAAAAGTTATTAATAAATGACATAACTAAAAACCTTGAAGAGCAAGGACTAGAAGTAGATAAATTAGGTGTTCATATACTTGGATTGCAGGCCGATGATGTAAAAAGATTAATTGCTACAGAAACTTTAAAAAGAGATGTGTTGTTGCAAGCTGGCGTTATGCCGGGCATGAATGACGTAGATAGAGCGGAAGCTATAAACCTACATAAACAATCTTTGAGCAAAGAAGAATTAAAGCTTTTTGATACTCAACTAAATGTTCTTGATAGGCAGATAAAAGATTTAAAAGATAAGCCAACTAGCACTAAAAAAGCTAAAGAAAGCTTAGGCGCTTTATGGACTAACAACGATAAGTATCTATCTAAAACAGACAAAGACGGTTACAATGAGAAATCTGCTGAAGAAAAACTAGTAGCTGTTATAAACCAGGTCAGAGAAAGCGTAGGTAGAGCAAGTAAGAAAGCAGCTAAAGCAAATCCAGATGTTGTGGATATGGTTGAAAGCGAGACTCAAGAAAACGGCAAGCCTTTAAACAAGAAACAAAAAGAAATAAGATACAGAGAGCTTGGTGATCAAATGGCGTTGAACAGGTCAAGGGCTATATCTGTGGCCTCAGGTGTAAGCACAAGGGCTGAAACTATATTTGCAGATTTAGACAATATAAATTACGCGGTGTACACAACTGAAGATGAACTGAGAGAAGTATTAGAAGCCAACGGTGTAGACAGCAACATGCCTGAATTTACAGAAGCTATTGAGAAGTTTAATAACGACGGATCATATGGAGCTGTATTAGGTAACACTATAGTAACTCAAAACGTAGAACAAGCAAAAGAAGATATTAATAACGGTGTCATACAAGCAGGTACAGTAATATTCCATGAATTCTCTCATATCGCAGATGACGCTAGCATAAAGCCTGAGAATAGAAGGATGTATGCTGAGAACCTAGCTGCAGCGGCTAGCCAAGCAGACAATCAAGCTTTAAAATCTATAGATGGTGAAGTTAGAGCAATGCTTGATAGTCTTTACAACAAAAACAAAGACGACAAAGATAAGTTAACTTTTGAAAATAGTGAAAAGTACAGAGACGAGTACACTAAGGTTATGCAAGAGTACTTATATGCTTATGAAGATATAGCTAAGATAGAAAAAGAAGACGGCTTAATGACTAGAGTCTTTAACAACACAGATCCTAACAACTTAAATACTCCTGAAAAAGCTTTACAATATTTAGCCGCAAACAACGCTGCATTTAGATCTGGTAAGATAAGCAAAAAAACTAAAAAAGCTATAAAAAACTTTAAAGGTGAAGGTGTAAAAAAATCTGATAAAACAACCGTTAACAAGTTAGCTTTAGAATATAAAGAAAATAAAGATGCCTTCATGAAAAACCCTGAAAAATACGGGGATTTATTTATGCAGTTTCAATCCGTAGCTTTAAACGCCATGGGTTACAACGTTAGTAAAGGAGATATAGCAGCCAATGACGCTATGGGGTATGTTGCCACTGAGTTTGATAGCATCATGACAAACTACACGCCTATACTAAAAGGTCAAAAGATAGCATTTACAACTTATGTTACTAATGTGTTTAAAAGAGGTAGAGCTAATAAATTCTACAAGCAAGAACTAGGTAGCAAAGAAGGTAGAGTAACCATGACCGATGCTGGTGCAAATAAACTGTTGTCAACTGACACAGCTGAATCTGGATTAAGTCTAGAAGAAAGAAAAGCCAGAGAAAAAAAATCAGAGACAAAACGTATAAATCCTTTATCAGCTAAAGAGATAGGATCAAACATAAAAGCTATAGAGGATGCGGTTGTTATAACACCAGCCATGGCTCCTATCGCTGATTTTAAGAGCATATCTAAGGATTATGGAGGAAAGGTTGCCAGTATAATATTTAACATACCAGAGACAAAGATTGAGGATGGTGCTAAAAATCTTACATATGCTAAGAAGATAGTAGACGGAATTCCGGAACCATCTGAAGCTGGTAATATACAGAATCTGTATTCAGATACACAGCTACTTGCTAGAGACATTAAGCTATTACCTGACACAAACGTTACGTCTGAAGAATCTAGGGTAGGTGAGCAGGG
>Ga0209482_1000598_pt1 | contig 30076 bp, 29 predicted proteins | sample CoawatmetaG10DNA_FD_187512 | JGI IMG/M metagenome (GOLD analysis project Ga0209482, IMG submission 187512) | Marine microbial communities from the West Antarctic Peninsula - Coastal water metaG104-DNA (SPAdes) (version 2) | ecosystem: Environmental > Aquatic > Marine > Coastal ...
CCCTCAGATCATTGCCCTGTATGGATTGAATTAAAATGAAAATTTTTAAAGATTTTACATTTGAGGCGGCTCATAAACTTCCTTTAGTGCCAAAAGATCATAAATGTTTCAATCTTCATGGCCATAGCTTTAAAGTTAGAGTCTGCGTTGAAGGGCCTATAGATTCATTTGGTTGGGTTATGGATTTTTCGCTAGTAAAATCTATCTGCTCACCAATAATCAGCAGCCTAGATCATACATATTTAAATGAAATTCAGGGTTTAGAAAATCCAACATCGGAAAATATATCTGTATGGCTCTGGCAGAAACTTAAACCCTCCCTAGATGGGTTGGAAAGTATAGAGATAATGGAGACATGTAATTCTGGTTGCATTTATAACGGCAAGGATTAAACGTTAGACATTCTAGTTGCGCCTAGACAAAAAGAAACTTTTCATTAATTGACTGCATTCCTCTTGCAAAAAACCGTGTTCATAATTGACTTTATGATTTAAAAACTCATGATTCAAGAAGTTGTCTACTGATATGATGGCGCCTGATTTAGGCTCTATAGTACCAAAGTATAAGCGTTTTATTCTTGCATCGACAATGGCCTTTGCACACATATGGCAGGGCTCAACAGTGACGTAAAGATCGCAGTCTATTAAGCGGTAATTTCTAATAAATTTACTGGCTTGATTTATTGCAATTATTTCAGCGTGAGCTGAAACTGAGTGCATAGAAATATTTTGATTGAAGCCATAACCAATAATTTGAGAATCTTTGACCACCACTGCTCCTATAGGGACCTCAGAGATATCTTTCGCAAGATTTGCTTGGTTAAGAGCCTCTTGCATAAAGAGCAAATGGGAGTCTGATGAACTCAACAATAATCCTTAAAATATAAGCATAAAGTCAAACAAAGGTTGCCCATTCATCTAAATGGCTTCTCTTTGAACTGAGTTGATTAATTATTGAGCTTTTATCTGCATACCCCAATGCCATCCCACAAAAAAGCATCAAACTCTCATCCACCTCAAGAAAACTCTTAACACTATCCTGTTTCATAGACCATGCCTCTTGTGCACATGTATCAAGACCTGCTTCCTTAGCTAACAACATTAGTGTTTGAAGAAACATTCCTAAATCAGACCATTGAGGAGGCCCCATAGATTTATCAATAAAACAAAAGATTCCTACTGGCGCGCCAAAAAAGTTAAAGTTTTTTAAAACCTGCTTGATTCTTGAATCTTTATCCTCTCTTGAAATCCCTAGTAAAGAATACATCTGCTCTCCGAGATCATACCTGTAAGTTCGATAAGGCTCTTTAAGCTTGGGGGGATAAATATCATATGCTGGATCTTCTGGTTGAGTCCAATTAGCTTGAAATTCTAGAAAATCATCCATGCTTTTTTTATTGACTACAAAGATCTTCCACGGCTGGAGATTTCCACCTGAAGGGCTCCTGGATGCTTTGATCAGCAACTCCTTAATTAAAGAATTTGATACTGGTGAAGTTAGGAAATCTCTAATAGAGCTTCTTGAGGAAATTGCGTCTGAAACATTCATAGTAAAGTGATTAGCAGTGCTGTTAGTAAAAAATATCTTCTATTATTATGCATCAAAACATAAATAAATTACTTACATTTGAATATGAGTATGACGACTATTTTTTTGTATCCTTATTATTGCTAGGTAAGTTATTCAGATGTCTTCATGAACGCATGCTTTGCAATTGCTCACTACAAGTTTTTTTATTAGAGCAGATATTGCAGTTTATGAGTCCAGTAAATAGCATCTACTTGATGACTCCCATGTCTGACAGTAATGTATTATTAACATCAATGACATTAAACTTTGACTCACAGAACTTTCTTGACTCTTTACCCATCTCCTTCCTTGACTCTGCACTTAATAATTTAGTCATTGCATTTGCGGCTTCAATATCATCGAATCTAGGCACCAAAAATCCATTTACTCCATTTTTTACTGTTTCCCGACACCCTGGAGCATCAGTTGTAATGATTGGCCTTCCCATTGCCATAGCTTCAAGGACTACTCTTGGGGTGCCCTCTTTATAAGAAAGCAAGACAAAAACACTACATTCTTTGATAGCATCTATTGGATTTTCTGCATATCCAAAGTATTCAACCCCAAAATCATTAAGCCAATTACTAATAATTTCATTCTCATCAATCGAATCTGGGTGCTCATCAGGATAACCATAAAGAATAAATCTTGCCTCAGGATGGAGTTTTTTGACTCTTTTGGCAGCTCGTGCAAACTCCTCTAAACCTTTCGATTTGATTAATCTAGCCATACATAAGAAAATTGGCTCTGGGGGTAATTTGGTAATTTTAAATTTCTTAAAATTAACGCCTGACCCATTGATTAGCTTTGTTTTGCTAACATTTACAATTTTTTTATTTTTAAATAAGCGTCTATCATCTGGATTTTGAAAAAAGACTAGTCTATTAAAATTTAATGCCGATCTTAGAGCAATTGAGCCAAGGGTTTGAAGTGCTTTTTGCTTAAGGCTTTCGCTATCAAAAATGTGGCCTGTCCCAGTAATTAATGAGTAGGTATTAGTAAAGCCAGAAATTCGAGATGCAATTGATGCTGCAATAATAGCTTTATGTGTATAGGAAAATATTAAATCTGGCTTTATGGATCTAAAGATTTTTTGTAGTTCTATAATGGAGCTGCACAAATTAAAGATATTAAATCCTTTTCTGTGAAGTTTAATTTCAAGAAACTCGACTCCTATATCAAGTAATGCTGGTTTAAGTTCATCTCGGATATCAGGCGCTAGTACATATACCTTATAAGACCTATCTATAAATTCTTGCAAAAGCTCGACTCGAAACCAAGCAACTGTATCGCCACTTCCGCTAACCAATATCATCTTTTTCATGATCGTCATAATTTATAGCTTAAGATAAGTTCCTACTTCATGGGTCCTCGGCCCATAAAAGTAGCTAGCACAGCTCCCAAAACATAACCTGGAGCTTTAATAATATCTAAAATTATGCCGAGCAACCCTACCAATACCCATCGCCAAGGAAAAAGGTAGCTGAGTTCAATATTATTTTTAATTGGAAAGAATATCCCTCTATATAAAAAAGAGGCTGAGAAGAGACTCATAACAAATATTTTAGTTATGTGTGGAATATACCAGATAGAGTCTTCAACCCAATTAGCTATCAAGGCATTCCAGCGAAAAATAGAATAAGAAACCATAAAAAAAATAGTTGCTTTTAATATATTGGCGGTAAAAGAATTTTTTGAGAAACTTCTTAGCAAGCCACGATTAATTAAAAATGTAACGGCCAAAACTAACAGGCAACTAAAAAAAAATATTTTAGTAATGTGAGGAATAAAAAGAGGACTTTCCCACCCAACAATATGGTTCCACTTTGGTATTACAATAATACAAAGCAGCAGTGATAATCCAAGATAAAGATCTTTAATATTATTTTGAATATCTAAAAAAGATCCATGGATTTGATATATAAAAAATTTCTTTAGGCAAGAATAAATGCTTAAAGGTAAATTTGCATATGTTAAATAACTATTCTCTGGGAGGTAGTATTTAAGACTATTCTTAATTTTGCTCTTCCATGCTACGTCCCCTCCTGAACGAACTCCCTCGGTAATTTTATTACCATCAAGAAAATGAACTTTTTGAATAATTGAACCAGGGGCAGTCTCATGTCCTAACTTACCATATGTCGATGCTCGTAAGATTTTTTGAAACCTAGTAGAGGCAAGATATTTAGTCTTGCCAAAGACAACATCGCAGTTATGCAAGCAAATAAAATGCCAATAATCCTCAAGCCAATTTTCTGCTGGAATAGTTGTGGCATCCAAAAATGCTAGCCATGTATATTTAGCTACTGAACTGCCAGCATTTGTTGCTTCATAGGGAAATGCTCTTCCAATAGGAAATCTATCTCTAAAAATAGACAAGAAGGGTAGTGAAAAAAATCGATACAAAAAACGATCTAGTAAATAGGCTCGCCCAACTCTTAAATACTTTATGGGAACTGCTGATTGCAATTGTGCAATTCCATCTTCTATATCGTCTAAGGAACTAGAATCAGCAATAATAATTTCTTTTGGAGTTAGAGTTTGGGCATTGATGGCAGAAATAATGACTGGAACATCCCCATAGTTATCAAGAGTGGGGATGACAATACTAAATTCGGGGATGGGTGAGATCAAATGCTTCAAGGTAGTTTAATTTTTATATGCTAGTACAGTCCAATATGGCTCTCGATTGCTAAATGTTAAATCTCTAAATCCTGCATCAATCATCATTGTGCTAATCTCTGCTTTTGTGAAACGCTGCTCTAATCTAGTACCAAATCTATCAAGAGCATCCGTTCGCAGAATATAAAATGGTTCATTTCTATACCAAGTCAAAGGAAAGTTAGAGACATTGAAGCCAAATTTCTCTGCAAGCAAAGCACCTCGTGCCAGCGGAAGATAGATCAAAATTGCTACTAATTGTGACACTAGAAGTTTTAATGGAAATGGTAGTCTGCAAGTTAAGTTTCTAAAAAGGTCAGATAGTTTCCAAAGGAGATAGTAACTTTTAGGCTTATTATCAAATCGATAGTATAGATACAGTAAAAATGGTGCTCCAGACTTTAACTTTTTTGAACATGAATTTAATGCCAAGGCTGTATCAGGAATATGATGCAATACTCCAAGTGAATATCCAAAATCTTGAGATGCATCTGCTAAGGTATTATTATCAACACCTGCACACTCAAAAGAACAATTTGAAAAACCTTTCAAATTAGATTCAGCCTCTTTTAAGGCTTCAATACTTGGATCAATACAATTTAAAAACCCTACTTTTGGACTAACAAATCTAGCCCATCGACCTGACCCACAGCCCATATCAAAGCCTTCCAAATTTTTTATTGAATCAAATGGGAATATATGAAAATAACTATCAAAAGCTGAATCAAGCAAGGATGCATCTATATCTTGATGATTAAAAGCTTTCCATTCTCTGCCAAAATCCCTTACTACTTTTTTATCAATATTCTCTTTATTCATAGATGGGTCCTAAAAAAATTTTAAAGTTCCAAGATTGGTCTAAAATCTAACCTAATTATATATCAATCAAAGATAAATCTTTTATTGAATTTAATATCAATATGTATGAACTTTGAAAGTTGCTATTTCATCTATTTGCATTCATTTAAAATATTCATGTGCTAAAATTCCGCTCAGTTAAACTCTTTTTTAACGATCTAAATTTTAATATTGCGGGGTTGATAAATGATTGAAGACATAAAATCTTTTTTTTGGTTCCTTCTTAAGGGACCAAAATATTATTCTACTCTTTGGGCGCAAATCTATACTAAGCTCAGAAAGAGTATGGATACTCCACAACATACAGAAACTGCAACAAATTGGTGTAATGAAAATTTAACTACTATTGCTGAATGTTTAAAAAATATTGGGGTACCGCATGAAAACCTTGAAATTGATAGTGCTTTTGATGAAGCGTATAAAGCTAAGATTGATAAATTAATTAACAATTCTAGTTCTAATTTTGGAGGCCAAGGCCATACTAATCTAATCTATACAATTTGTGAAAGATTGAATTTACAGAATGTTATAGAGACTGGTGTTGCATATGGATGGTCTTCAGGGGCAATTTTAAAGTCTTTGTCTTCAAGAGGCGGGCAACTTATCTCGATAGACATGCCAATGTTAAAGCAGTCAGATTACCATCTAATTGGAGTAGCGGTAGAGCCTCAGCTGAAAGATTTTTGGGAATTAAGAAGAGAGCCTGATAGATATGGCCTACCCAAAGCAATTAAAAAAATGGCTGGTTCAATAGAATTAGTTCACTATGATTCAGATAAATCTTACTATGGCAGAAAATGGTCGCAAGAAGTGATATGGAAAAATCTAAAGAGTGGTGGTATTTTTATATCTGATGATATTGAAGACAATACAGCTTTTATGGAGTTTGTTGCAACTTATGATTTACAATTTAATGTTCTTGAATTTGAAAAAAAATATGTTGGGGTAATTAAAAAAGAAGGGTGAAGTAGTCGCCTCAGGGAGCATTAACAAAATCTAATTTTATATCTTTCTGGCTGATATCAAATTTTCTTTTTATGGCTTTGGATAAAAAGCAACTCGCATCCAAAATAAGCAATCAACACCAATATCCAGGCAAAATTAGAAAAAATACCAGTAATTTTTTGTAATAAATACCCTAAATGTGCGGGGTTTTTATTGAAAGATGCTACAGAAATTGCTCCTTTTGGTATTGAGCTAACAGCATATTCTGGGTATAGCTCGTTAAAAACTTTTACATCGCCGCTTAGCAAACGAGGTAAAATTGATGAATCTCTTTCTTTGTATGAAGGCTCCAAATCTGAATCAATAAAAAACCAATCGCCATCAAGTCTAGCTGCCGATGCATAGTGACCAAACGCCGCCGGTGATCTTGGAATATTAAACAATACAGACTGATAATCAATATTAATGGCCTTCATCAGCTCTTGGAAAATTAGGGCTTGTTGATTACAAAGCGCATATTCAAACTTAAGGATGTAATCAGGATCAACGCTTGATATATAGAGACTATTGTTTTTATTTTTTGAAAAGTAATTAAATAGATAAAGCGCCCAATTATCAGCTAAAGAAATTGGCTTGTCTGTATGATAGAACCTATTTCTCAAAAGCTGATCAGCAAAATATATTGCCTCAATCTCACTTAATTTTTCTGTTTGTATCTCAGATAAAAAATATTTTTCCAATTTTGACATTGAATCGAGAAATTCTAGTTCGCTATCATACTGTTCAGAATTTACCTCAGCATTATAAATGCTTGCATGGGGAGGAAGAAGCCATGTATGAACAAAAAAATTAGATTTAAAAAAAAGAGTAAGGGGTAATAATATGCAAAATAAGCTAAGTAGTAGTATTTTTACTAGAGCTAAAGGGTTATGAGATTTTTGCATAATAGATGGGGTTTAGCACTTACTGTATTCTTAAACAATCCTGATTGCATATATGTAAAAAAAATTTATTTACTCGTCTGAAGAAAAAATATCTCTGCTAAAGACTTTGCTTGCAAATGGTCTTATCTGATCATCCAATCTATTAGTAAGAATTAAATCTGAGCTCTCAGTGAAATTATCAAAACTGTCTACTAATAAAATATTATCTAAATCTAGGGTTATCAAAGAAGAATCATAGACTAGTATTTTTATTTTTTTAATGACGAGCTTTTTAATAATATGAAATATTGAGGATCCTCTTGAGTTATCTAAGCCTTCTTTCATTGCAAGTTTGTATACACCAATAGTTTTTGGAGAGAGTAACATTATCTCACTTACAAGAAAATCTGCTCTATGAGCATTAGAATCCTGAATTGCTTGCATTAAATCATGAGGGATATTGCCAAATCTAGATAACAGCTGCTTAGAATCCTTTGGAAGGCAGTATCCTCCAAATCCAAAAGATGGGTTGTTATAAAAACTTCCTATTCTATTATCAAGGGACACTCCTTCTATAACATGACCTGTATTGATACTATTTTTTAGACAAAACCCATCTAATTCATTGAAGAAAGCTACTCGCATAGCTAAATATGTATTAGAAAATAACTTTACTGATTCCGCAGCTGTTGTTGACATAAATAATAGAGGAGTGTTGTCAGAATTTATAGATCGAGACAAAACCTCTCCAAATAATTTTGCATCATCATCTAATCCACCAATAATAATTCTAGAGGGATTGAAATTATCTTCAAGAGCGTGCCCTTCTCTTAAGAATTCTGGACTGAAAATAATTTTCTTTGTATTAAAATTTTGTTGTAAAGATTCCGTATAACCAATATTAACTGTTGATTTAATGACCACTACCGCTTCTTTATTTTTATTAACTATGGTGCCAATGACTTCCTCAAGCACATTAGTATCATACTGTTCTGTATTTTCATCAAAATTAGTCGGGAGACAAAGAAGAATAAACCTTGCTCCTTGAATTGATGCAAGTAAATCCGAGGTTGCTTCAATATTTAGGCTTTCATTTTCAAGATAATTTTGAGCAAAAGGGTCGGATATAGGTAATTTTTTATTATTGAAATCATTCACTTTTTTTTGATCAATATCCATTATTGAGACATTATGATCTTTGGACAGCAACAATCCATTTCCACACCCTACATAACCCATGCCAATGACTGAAATCTTATAGCTCATATTTCAAACTCAATGACCAAGATTGCAATCATGCTAAGTAATGCTGTGCGCTCCTTATTTCCGAGTAGAGGCAATTGATGCCTTCGTATATCAACTTGCATATATAATCATAAATTTTTCCGTCTGAAATTAGGTCTTATAGCATTTTATTATACAGCTTAATAAGCTTTAAGATGAGCGAATGCTACCTAGCGAAACTTCTGCAGCTGAAAAATTTACCTTGGGGAAAGAGAGAGCGGCTTAACAGAATTCCCCATTTTTAATGTCAATATCTAGCAATTAAATTTTTTCTTTGCCATCACCCAGTCGATTTATGATGTCCTATGCTAGAAGGTATTCATATAAAAATAATATGCCTCTTGTGGTCCCTTCGAATGACGAACTAATATCCTTATTTCTACAAAAAATGCTATTATCATGAATAAATTACTAAGTTAAAAATTTATAGTTATAACTTCAAAGCAACCCACAAACCTTAAGTCGGATAATCATGAAAATATTTATAGATATAGGATCTCATATCGGGGAAACCCTTGAAGAAGTAACAAAAACCAAATATTCATTTGATAAAATATACTGTTTTGAGCCCTCGATTTATTGCATTGCCGAGTTGCAAAAATTTGCCGATCAGGATGGCAGGATTTCCATATGTGACTTTGGATTAAGCAAAGGTAATCAAGACGCTGAGCTATTTCAGCCTGGTTCTCTCGGAGGAACCGTAATTAAAGGTGGCGCTCATGAGCTTGGAAAAGAGCATGATCACTCATTTATAGAGGACAGGGAGGTAGAAAAAATAAAACTACGTGACGCCAATGAATGGTTTAAAGAAAATATTAGTGCTGATGATCTGATAGTTGTAAAGACTAATTGCGAAGGAAGCGAAGTTGATATCCTGGATAGCCTGATCGATGGGAATTTTATGGACAATATTTATAGCTTTTTAGTAACATTTGATATTCGCGAGCACAAAGAATTTCAATACAGAGAGGTAGAGGTTAGAAAAAGATTGAAGGAGCAAAAGGTAAAGAATTTCTGTTTTTCAGATGATGTGATGATCGGCTTTACCCATGAAGAAAGAATAGCAAATTGGCTTCAGTTATTTGGCATAGACTCTGAAAATAATGATGTAGGCTCTCTAAGAAAAAAATACCGCCCAGCATTTATAAAATATTCCAGTAAAAATGGGGTATTTGTTAGATGGGAAATTAGATTAAAAAGAGAGCTCAATTACCACCTATTCCCAGGTTGGTTTAAGAGCATATTAAGCCTAGTTAAGGGATTTTTTGGGCTTCATAGAGAAAGATAAAGGTTCTGCTAATTGAAATAAATTAACAAAGAAACCGGCTAAAAAAATTAGACGGAAACGATCAAAAATGATTTTAAAAAAAAGGTCCTGTCTATTATTCCTGCTCGCGCGGCAGCAATGACCTGCCAAATCAAAATATTAAGGGCAAGAAGATTTATCAACTCTCGATGAGGTATTGCATGGATTATCTCATCACAAAGAAAAAAGTCTTTTAAGGAGTTTAGAATAACTATTATCAGGAAGACTCTTTATTAACCTCTGGAATGATTTTTTATCAATAAATTTTTGAGTATATGCAGTTGCCTCTGGCGATCCAATTAATATTGATTGACGATTTTGTATTGTTTGAATGTAATTTGATGCTTGTAATAGTGAATCAGGCGTCCCAGCATCAAGCCAAGCCCATCCTTGCTCCAATAAATTTACCTCTAATAGATTTTTTCGTAAAAATACTCTATTGATATCTGTGATCTCAAGCTCGCCTCGTTTTGAAGGTTTTAAGTTTTCTGCATATCCAATTACTGCATTGTCATAAATATAAAGCCCCGTAACAGCGTAGTTAGATTTTGGTTTTTTAGGTTTTTCTTCAATGGATTCAGCGAGTTTATTTTTTCCAAATGCCACAACACCATATCTCTCAGGATCTGGAACCTTATACCCAAATACGATAGCTTTTTTATCAACAGGCTTGATACCTTGAAAACCTGGACCATAAAATATGTTATCTCCAAGTATCAAAGCAACTTGCTCATTGCCAATAAATTTTTTACCGATAATAAAGGATTCAGCTATGCCGTTTGGTTTGTCCTGAGTTTTGTATTGTAGAGAAAGACCCCATTTATCTCCATTGCCAAGTAGATGCATGAATTTCTTTTTATCATTTGGCGTGCAGATAACCAGCACTTCTTTGATTCCAAGCTCCATGAGGGTGCATAATGGATAATAGATTAGAGGCTTGTCGTAAATTGGTAGCATCTGCTTAGAAACAGACAATGTAACCGGATGCAGCCTTGAACCTGTACCCCCTGCTAATATTATTCCTTTCATTTGTTTATTCCTTTGCTTTATAAAATGACTCAATCTCGTTTTTAGTTGATGTGCGCCAATCTTGAATCTGAAATTTAAATATTCTTTGAATCAGGGTATTGCTTAGCGCTGAATATCTTGGTCTTTTTGCTTTGTATTCATATTTTCCTAACTTTTTTATAACAGGCTCCTCTGAGATATGACCCATATTATAGGCTTGTTTAAAAATATATTGCGCAAAATCTAACCAGCTAATAATAGGCCCATTGGAACTAAAGTTATATAAACCAAATTTATTTTTATATAGACCATGGTCAATAAGATGCTTGATAAAATCAGATATATGATTGGCGGAGGTGGGTCGACCAAACTGATCGTTAACCACACTAAATATGTTTTGTTTACTCACAAGCTTCAACATTGTTTGAAAAAAGCTTTTATGAGTGTGACTGTACAACCACGACACCCTAAATATAAAAAATTTTCTTGCGTTGCTGATGATATGCAAATCACCCTCAAGCTTTGTTTTACCATATACATTAATTGGATCAGGCTTGTCTTGCTCTTTATATGGCTTCAAAGCCTTTCCATTAAAAACATAGTCTGTAGAAAAATGAATAAGTGTAGCCTGATATGCATTACAACAAAGAACCAACTCTGCTAACCATTTATGATTTACATTATTAGCCAATTCCATTTCCTGTTCTGCCATGTCTACATTTGTGTATGCTGCACAATTAATAACAATTTCAGGTTTATAGCCTTTGAAAGCTTTTTCAAGGGCCTTTATATCTCCTAGCTCAAGCTCATGTTTTAGCAGACATGTTGGTTGAAATGAATGAAGTGATCGCGCTAGAGAATTGCCAAGCTGGCCACCAGCACCAATGATCAGAATATTCATATTAGCTAGATTTTTGATTTAACCAATCTTTATTTTTGACATACCACTGAACTGTTTTCATTAACCCAGCATCTATTTCAATGCTAGGTATAAAATTTAGCTCCTTAGCTATTTTTGTTGCATCAATTGCATATCTCAAGTCATGGCCAGGCCTATCCCTTACAAACGATATTAACTGACTATATTTTGGAATATTTATACTTGGAGACACCTCATCCAGAATGGCGCAAATCTTCTCCACTAGATCTAAATTTGAAATCTCATTATTTCCACCGATATTATATTTCTCACCTGCCTCACCATTTTGATAGATATTTATAAGCGCAGCTGCGTGGTCCTCTACAAAAAGCCAGTCTCTTATATTTAATCCATCACCATAGATTGGAATTTTTTCATGATTTAGTGCTTTTTTAATAACCACGGGGATTAGCTTCTCTGGAAATTGCCATGGACCGTAATTATTTGAGCAATTTGTAATAATTACAGGGATTCCAAAGGTTTTGTACCACGCTCTTGCAAGCATATCTGATGAAGCCTTTGATGCTGAGTATGGAGAGTTAGGAGAGTATTTAGCGGACTCTGTGAATGGGGCCTCATTTTGTTCCAAGGAGCCATATACTTCATCAGTGGAAACATGGATAAATTTTTTATTCAGCCTATCTTTGTCAGTCCAAAGCTCATTAGTAGCTTGCAGCAAATTGTAGGTTCCTATGATGTTACTTTCAATAAATTCCTTTGGGGAGTTGATGGAGTTATCAACGTGCGACTCTGCTGCAAGGTGCAGAATCACGTCGGGCACATAGTCAGCGATTACTTTTTTGGTTAACTCGTATTGGCCGATATCAATCTTCAGAAAGGAGTATCTTGAGCTACTTTCCACCAGATCAAGAGCTTCTGGCATAGATGCGTAAGAATGCTTATCAATATTAAGGACTTCATCATGAGTCTTAGAGAGAATCATTTTGATGGCTGTAGATCCTATAAATCCTAACCCGCCTGTTACAAGTATCTTGCTCATAGCTATATCTCTAAAATGGAGATACCCGATTGATCTTTTTCAGAAAGATGCATGGTTTCCCAGGGAATTGGTAGCTCTAAATTTAACTCCTTACTGCTTGCAAGTAATGACACATCATGCTCTAGAGAATAGTATCGAGAGACTTTGTATGCAATCTCTGTATTCGCCTCCATAGTCAAAAACCCATGAGCAAAACCTTCAGGTATAAAGAGTTGATTGAACTCTTTATAGCTGAGCTCAAAAGACTTTGATTCTAAGAAGGTGGGTGAATCTTTTCTTATGTCAATAATAATATCAATAATAGACCCCCTCAAAACTCTGATCAGCTTTGCTTGTGCTTGTGGAGGTTTTTGAAAATGCATTCCTCTGAAGGTATATTGCTCTGATGAACTTGAGAAATTATCTTGAATAAAATGCGCATCAATCCCATGGCGTTGAAATAGGCCTAAGTTATATGTTTCTGAAAAAAAACCCCTTGAATCATGAATCTGCTTAGGAGTGAGCAAAATAACCTCGTCATTAAAAAATTTTTGAATCTCCATGATTCCTTATTTTAAATATTCCGAAAATGAGGAGCTCAGGTAGTCTTCGAGACAAACCTTCCAATCCCTCATAATATTAAAGTTTCTTATATTCAGTTTTGCATTAATCAGCCTTTCAGAATCTGGTCTTGGAGCAAAGTACTCTTTTTTAAAAAATTCAGAATTTACCTTAGTCAGCTTAACTTCATCGCTCAGCTTGAAGAAATTTAATACCTCTTCAGCAACCTCAAATCTGCCTGTTAAACCTCCGCACACAAGATTATATAAACCCCAGATCTCTTCCTCAAGAAGAAGCTTTGCATTTTTAGCAAAGTCACAAGTATAGGTAGGGGTTCCAAGCTTATCGTCAACTACATGCAGTTCCTTTTTTCCAGCCTTCAGTTGATTCATTAGCTTTGCTATAAACTTCTTATCTTTATTGGGTCCTCCTCCCATCATCCAGCCAGCCCGAAGAATTAAATGTCTCTTAGCATTACCTTGAACATATAGTTCACCAGCATACTTGCTCCTTGCATAATGACATATGGGGTTTGGCAGATCCCAGTCATCAAACCAATCTTTGCTTCCATCAAAAATTCCAGCTGTAGAAATATATAGCAAAGGGATGTCTAGCTCATTGGCGATCAGAACTGCATTCTCAACAGAAAGGGTATTAGTGTTGTATGTGTCATCAATGTTATTCTCACAATACTCTAAGTCAGTATGCGCACCAAGATGAAAAAGATAATCTGGAGCAAAGTCCATTACTTCATCTCTGTATTTCTTATAATCCCTAAAATCAAGATGGGAAATCCAATCTTCTGAATCATCTAAATCTGAACATTTGAGCTCATAAGAACTTTTGAACTCGTGGTAAAAGGCATCTCCTAACATTCCACCGGAACCAGCAATGTATATTTTTTTCATCTCTCTCTCTCTTTAAATTAAATAACTTTTTCTAAAATATTAAGATAGGTATCTTGATTACTATCCTGCGAGAAATTAAGTTCAAATTTTTCTCGCGCCTTTACTCCCATTTGTTCTCTGGAAGAATGATTAAGAATTAAATCATGCAATCTGCTTACCCACTCTCGATTATTCTCAACTAAAAACCCCTCCACACCATCTATAACTATATTTGCAATATTTCCAAATTTACTTGAAACACTTGGGATTCCAATTGCCATGTATTGTAGTGTTTTGAGTCCACTTTTTCCAGCTATCCATAAGTCATTGGGTAAAGGATATAAGCCAATATCTATAAGGTGAAGCTGAGCTATTTCCTCTGATTCACTCCATTGCAAGACCTCTATATTCAAAAAAGGATGGTGAAATTCAAAATTTCCAATAATCAAAAGCTTGAAATTAATTTCACGTGAGAGCTCCTCCAAATGAGGGATGATGATTTCTAAATATTTTTTTGAACTAAAGGTTCCGGTCCACCCAAGGGTAATCATTTCATTAGCGGGATTGCTTAATAATCTAGGATTGAATCTTGCTCTATCGAGCGTGGGGAGAATGCATGTTGCATTTTCTTTCTTGGAAATAACCTGACACTCATTTGCTAGAGCGGGAGTGCTGGCAATAATCTCCTGAGCGCTTTTAATTAGTAATTTGTACCTTTTATTGCTATTAAAAAATCTTTTAATAAACCTTTTACTCTGGTTATCTTGCCCCAGCACATTGTCCTCAATGTCATAAATTATTTTTTTTGATACCAAGCATACCAATCTTTCAAAGATAGTAGGGCCCAATGGAACCACGTACATAAAAATATAAACAGCATCATATTGTCTCAATGAAACTATTGTAGCAACACGCCTTAAAAAACAGGCTAAGGTAAGAAGGATTTTTTTAAGCAAGTGCCCATCTTTATATGCAATATCCCAGAGTTGCTTGCTCATGAATGAATTAAAAGTAATATCAAAACCATTGTCAGCAAGATACTGAAAATGAGGTTCAAATTTTAACCTTTGCCCGGCTGCACAGTTGATTGGATACGGGCATAAAAAAAGAATTTTCTTCATTGGATATTTAATATTTATACATGTTGATGCCCTTGCTTTAACTTCATTTTGTACTTATTTCATAGCATTTTTCATCAAATGCTCTTTTTATTAATTCTACAACTTTATAAATAATAAAATCTTTGGTGAGATTGGTGCCTTCTTTAAGACTGGAAATTTGTATATAAATTTCTGATTGCTCAGTTTTATATATGATATTTACAAGATTAGCAAACATTCTATTACTCCCACTCAGTCGTAGTCAAAAAAAAGCTCTTGTAAGCAAAATGGTTTACGGATGCCAAAATAAAGTTTACAAGTTTTTGTTTTATTTTGTTTTCCACAAATCTTAAAGAGCCTCTATTTTCCGACATTTTAGCACTTTCTGACTTGTAAACTTTACAAGTCATTTATATGCCCTTTTCCAAACACACCCTTCTCAACTGCTTTTTTCTTTGCCTTGACTTTTACATGCTCAATTATACTTATGAAGACGGCAACTTTTTGAATTGTGGAGATACAGATAAGTGATTAGCTTAAGAGGTATGGGCGGCGAAAAAGATATAGCAAGTGTTGCTAATTTAGTAAAATATATGGATTAGGCATGTCATAATTAAACAAAATGTTATCAAGTGCTACAACTTATCTTAAAGAAGTCTTTACAAAAGTATCCATTAAAATATTTATAAAGGAGTAAACATGAAAAAAATTAGCATTGTTGTTTCCGTTTTTAATGAGGAAAGCAACATTCAAGAACTTGTTAAAGAAATTAATAAGTCTAAAAATCCTAAATTTAAATATGAAATTATTTTTGTGAATGATGGGAGCTCCGATGCTAGCGAAGATATTATTAGAAATTTATGTAAAGCAGATGATGAATATAAATTACTTTCTTTTACAAAGAACTATGGTCACGAAATGGCAATGACCGCTGGTATGGATATGTCTTCTGGCGATGCTGTAATATTTATGGATGCTGATTTGCAACATCCGCCACATATGATCAAAGAAATGGTGCAGATTTGGGAGGATGGAAAAAAAATTGTACTTACAAAAAGATCTGGCAATGAAGACAGAAGGATTATACATAAAATTTTGAGTGCCATTTACTATAGAGCTTTAAACTATCTTTCTGAATTTAACATGCAAACGAATACCCCAGATTTTAGATTAATTGATAGGTACTATGTAGATATTTTAAAAAAATTTAGGGAAAACTCTAGGTTATTTAGAGGTATTTTATATCTAATAGATGCTTCAGAGGATACTGAGACGATAGATTTCATAGCTCCCAAAAGATTTTCAGGCCAGTCCAAGTATAATTTTTGGATCTTACTCAATTTGGCAATTGACAGCGTTATTGCATTTACCATAAAGCCTCTAAGAATTGCATTAGCACTATCAATAATAATATTTATTCTATCTATAATGTTTGGTTTATTTGTTCTAATAAGTTGGTCAATGGGGCTAATGATAGTTCCAGGCCTTACTACAATCTATCTTTTGATAATTATCTTAGGCTCAGGAAATCTTTTAGTGCTAAGTGTAATAGGAGAATACATAGGAAGAATACACATAGAATCTAAGAATAGACCGCTATACACCATAAGAGAGACAGTTAATTTTGATGAGTAATTATATTGTAAATGCTGATGATCTTGGTATGACTCCTGGCACAAATAAGGCTATTTTTGATGGTCATGATAATGGCTACATAAACAGTACAAGCATAATGACCAATTGCGATTATTTCAATGAAGCCATTCACGGATTAAAAGCAAGAAAAGATTTAAAAGTTGGGATCCATTTAAATTTAACTTATGGAAAATCATTAAGTGGGTCATTCATGCTGGGCAATCAATATGGTTTTCTTAATTTGAGCTATCTACAGATACTTTGTAAAAGTATAGTCAGCAAAAGTTTCTTAGCAGAGGTTGAGGATGAATTTGAATTACAAATACAGAAAGCGATCCAGAATAATGTTGATATTAGTCATCTAGATAGTCATAGACATATTCATTTAATACCAAGCATATATAAAATTGTGTATCGTCTTTCCTTGAAATATAGTATCGGTAGAGTGCGGCTTGTTAATGAAAATATATTTCATAGCCTTAATCTAACAAAAAAATTAGATTTTTTTTCTAATGGTGGTTTGCTTAAATACCTATTATTGAGATTCTTTACTTGCATCAATAAAATTCATGGAGACAAGTATAAGAGTATATCTTTTTACTCTATTTTATATACTGGCATTATTGAAAGCAGTTCACTTCTTAAGCTAATAAAGAGTGATACTGTCTATGAAATAGTAGTTCATCCTTCTTATGTAAATTTTGATAAAAATATCACTTTTTATAACGATGCGGAAAAAGCTTATAGGCTATCTTCAAATAGGTCATTGGAATTATTGGGCATATTAAAGTAGCACAAAAAACATGATTAAAAAATTTACAATCATTGGGTCTGGTGCAGCTGGTGCGAATGCAGCTTTGACGCTTCTAGAAAAAGGGCACAAGGTTGAAATGCTTGATTATGGGAAACTAGACAGTGCTCCATTAGAAATATCTCAAACATTTAAAACAGTAAAAAGTAATGCTCGATTAGCAGCAAGCTTTTTTTATGGAAATGATTTTAGTGGAATTAATGGACCCAATGATACTGATATCTTTAAATATCCTAAAAGACGGCCATCTATCTCTACTACAAATTTATATGACAATGAAGAAAATACCGATCAATTCCAACCTATTTTTTCAAATTGCAAGGGAGGTCTAGCGGTAGCATGGGGAGCTAACTCAATAGAGTTTAATCAAGATGACATGATTGGTTTTGAATATTCCAAGCAAGATATAGAGTCTTCATATAAAGTTGCATTTAAACGACTTCATGTTTCTGGTCCAGTGCATGAAGATGATTTATCAAGTATTGTTAATGCTAGTTATAAGTTTAACAGTTCTCATGATATGAGCTCTGCTGATAATAATTTCATAAGAAGCGCGAAACTTAAAAATAAGTTCTTCCTCAAAAATAAAAATGTTCTTGTTGGTCAATCTAGGCTTGCTATTGATAATAGACTAAATTCAGATAATAAATGTTACAGCTGCGGTTTATGTATTTGGGGATGCCCTTCCAACTCAATTTATACCCCTTTAAAAACTTTAAAAGACTGCAAAAAATTTGAGAATTTTAAATACATAAATAATGTAAAAGTTAGTCATTTCAAATCAGATAATGGAGCTATCAAATACGTGGTTGATAAATCTGGTGCTAGATATGAAGCAAGTAATGTAATTTTAGCGGCTGGGGCTATAAACAGTGCAATCATTTTGCTTAAATCTTTTAAAGAAAATAAAATAGTTAACAACAATATAATTAGATCAGTTGGGCTATTGGATACTGAGGTTATAAAGATTCCTTATTTATCACTATCAAAAATATTTAAAAAATTTACTACAGACAAAATACAGTTCAACGGCTTATTGGCCATGGTTAAGAATGAAAATAAAAATTTCCCTTTATGGACTCAAGTTGAGTTATTGTCACTCGGCTCATTGATATATCATCCTCTGTTAAAAAAAATTCCATTAGGTGTGAAAAACAGCATTTTGGCTTTTAATCTTATAAAGAGCATGCTCGGTGTAGCAACAATATTTCTTCCTGATAAATACAGCGATAAGAATTATATAGAAATGGATTTTTCAGGGCCTAGAGACAAAGTAAGATACTCCTACTCTTCCACTGAAGAGAAAAAAGCTCTTAAAGAGAAAGTAATGAAGAAATTAAAAAATTATATGAGATCTCTGGGATCGATAATGATAAGCAGTCAAGCTATCGAAGCAAAAAATGGATCTGGGATACATTATGCTGGCACTATACCTATAAGAGCTTCAAAAACTAGGGGGTGTGTTAATAGCGACTGTAAGTCTTATGATTTTACCAATCTTCATGTGGTTGATGGTTCAGTATTTCCATCTCTACCATCTAAAAGCATTACATTGAATATCGCTGCAAATTCAATCAGGGTGTGCGAGAGATTATGAAAACTGAATTTAATGTTTTGAGCAAATATTTGGGCGGGGTTGAGTGCTCTGATAACTATTTAAGAGAAGTTTACGAAGCTAAATTTGGCAGGTGCGATCTAAATTTCATCAGCAGTATCTGGCTTGTAGTTTATTTTAAAGACATTTTAAGTATCATAGGATTTAACAAAACTCTTAATGTTAAATTATTATTCCTGGTTGCATTACTTGAGGCTTCACCAGCACACAAAAATCTTTTTCCTGAAAAGCAATCAATATTGCTTACAATACTAATGGCGCCAATTTTAGTACTAGCTTTTTTAGTTAGTTTATTTTTTAAATAATTCAGAGAAGTATAAAATTATGAAAAACAAAGACTATAGTTTCTTAAAATGTTTAGTTACCGGTGATAAATTAAGTTTTACAGGGGTGGATAGCGAGCATTTGCAAAATATTGCCCAAAAATTTGAAAATACTTATCAAATCAAAGTAGAGGCTTTTATGGTAAACGAGGGTAATGCCTACTATTATCCAATCTGCTCTAATGTTCTCATACTTTTAAATGGTTACTACTTCAAAGATGATGAGCTCGCCACAAACAATGTTTCATGGAATCCATTTGCAATGTTTAACTTGACAGACAAAGAGTGGTATAAAAATTATGACAAGATTACTGATTTTAAAAAGAAAGATATCTTAGAAAATATAAATAATCTTGATGGATCAAATGATAATCTGGTTGAGTATCTTAGTTCATCAGGAGAATTAATAACGTTTCTAAAAAAATACTCAACGGTAAACATCAAAAATTATATAGCCTTAGACTTAGATTATTTTGCGTTAAAAGAGCTTGCTGAAAATGATTCTTCAATAATTTCAATATGCTGTGACGCTACAGTTAATATATTTCAAGAAAATTCAATATCAATTGCCACTTCTAATAGCATCCATCATATTCCAGACTATACTAAGTCCTTTTATTCAAATATTAATCGCATCTTGACTAAAGATGGGATATTTATAGGAATTGAATCTCAGGGTTTTCTTCCAAAGATTGTTATAAATATTATTTCGATGCTGCCTAAAAAAATTATTCCATACTCAATAAAGGAAATTCATACTGAGCGATTTGAGATTAAAAAATGGCTTAATAAATCAATTTACATTAGATTGAAGGAATCTAATATTCTATCTTTTAGTGTTAAATCCTATATGTTTCATTGTAGATACATAATTAATAAATCCTAATAATATGGCTTCTCGAGAAGTAATTGTATTAGTTGGCGGCACAAGTTCTTTGGCGAAAGCCTTGGTTGATCAGTATTTATCAACAAAAAATATTGTGAAAGTCATCATCACAGCAAGAAGTAAAGAAAAATTTGATAGCGTTTACAGTTCATACTCTTCTGAAGATATAGAGTTTTATGAGCTTGATGTTTTAAATTTAATTGATATTGAAAAATTAGTTAGTTATGTAAAGAAATATGAAAGAAAAGTTGTATTTCATTACTTGGCTGCCGTTAAACACATAGGTAGTAGAGATGTGGAAAATCTGTTTAAAATTAATTTTCTGTCAAGTATTTATTTCTATGATATTTTGTTAAAAAAAATAGATAGCTTTAACTTTATTTTAATAGGAAGCCAAGGAGATATACATGGTACCTATGATACATCCTCTTATAATGCTTCAAAGGCAGCAATGTCAAATTATTTTGAGCCAATTGCCTTATCTAATAAGGGCACTCAGCAAGTGTTTGTTATTAAGCCGTGGCTTTTTCAATCAAAAATAATTACATCCTCTAAGCTGAAGAATTTATTAACATACTCTCCAGAATATATAGCCGAAGTCAGCATCAAAAAAATTGCACAGGGCAAGTCTTTAATATATATACCAGCCTTCACTTACAAGCTTGTTGAACTATTATCATTTATCAATAAAAAGCTTTTGTATGCTATAGTTTTCAGGTTTTTAAAGCGGTAATAACGAGCTATTATGGGCCTCACATTTATAAAATTTACAATAGCTGGCATATTTACTGCTATTGTCTATTTTGGGATTTACATATATCTTGCTGGCATTATTGCTCCAGTTCTAGCTACTATTTTTGCATTCGCAGTTTCCGTCATAGTCTCATATTTTCTTAACTCAAAATATGTATTTACAGCCAGCAAAGGTAGTTTTAAAAAATTTCTATTGATAGCATTAACAGGACTTTTTTTTAACGTGCTATTAATTTTTATATTTACCACATTGATCATAAAAGATAGTGTAATAGCTGGGGTTATTGTGGTTATCGTCATACCCATCCATAATTTTATACTCAATTATAAATTGAATTTTAAATAAAGAAATAAACATGGAATTTTCAAAATATAATCTAGTTTACTTTTTAATGGTTGCAGTCTTTGCTTTGCCTTTGATCATTATTACAAATGACTTATGGGATGGCTCTATGGTGGCCTATCTCTTTAGAACGGATGATTTATCTGAAATAAAAGGAATGTATTTTGAGACCGGATGGCATCTTCAGTATTACCTCTATCAAATTGTTTATACCATATCAGGTTACATAGGAATCAAAGAAGCATTAATTTTAAAAATAATAACTATTTTATCTGTTATTGGTATTTCAAAAGAAGTAAAAAGTCTATCTCTTAATACCTTTAAGATGTCTGAAAAGATGGCCTATATTTCAGGATACCTTGTATTATTATTTCCAGCTTGGTTCGTTCTTGTGTCGAATGTATTATTTTTCCATGTCCTTTGTATATATTCCTTGCTTCTAGGATATAGACTAGTCATGACCAGGAGACAGTGTGTTGTTGGGTTCTTTTTAATATTATTTTCATTGCAACTTGAAAGTAACTACATGTTAATTATTGGTCTTATTTTTTCAGATTATTTTTTAGAAAAAAATAAGCTTAACAGAATTCATTTCAGCCATCTAATTCTAAGCATCATAGCTTTAATATTCTTATTTATCTTAAATCAAAATATTTTTGGAGCTTATGGAATTACTGAAGGTTATAATGAGCTGCAATTTGATACAAGCTCAATCAAACCAATGATTGGTCACACTATTAATTTTATAATTTTTATCCTTGTATTAATCACGATCCCATTATCCATTTTTTTATGGAATTTTAAAGATGCCTATAATAGAGATGATGGCATTAAATATCTAATGCTGTTTCTGCTTATCATTTGTGCAATATTTCCCTATGCAGCCTTAGGAAAAAGCCCAGGTTTATTTAATTTCTATGATTGGATTTATAGGCAAGCATTTCTCTTGTCCGTGCCAATACCAATATTAATAGCATTTTTGTATTCACGAATAGAAGCTTCCAATGCTTCTAAAGCAAGCACAAAACCAATTTTTTTTAAAATTGCACTGACATTTATTTTGTTTTTTTCATTCCTGTATACAGGTTTCTCATACAAACTTTCATCTGATTTCTATCAAAAAGCAATTGTCCACTCTCTAAAAAAAATAAATCAGCCCCCTGCGGGAATTGTAGGATTAAATTTAGAAAGTGATCAAATTTCAGATTACCTAACTCAGATTAGATGGTATGAATATAATTCACTTTTTCAAAAGGCTTTTGGTCAAGCTAATTGGATGATATCTAGTATTAAAAGAAATGAACTTAATGGAATATTCCAATTAACGCATATTCAAAAACAAGTACTAAGTAATAATTCGCTAAGAATCAGATATGTTGCAAAGTATGCGGATCTAAATTGCAAAACAGTTATGGAAATAAATCAAAAAAAAGATATAGACTTTTTAGATATATTAACGGATAGACATGAGGATGTTTTTGATTTTGCTATAATTCAATCAGAGGGACTTAATTGCTAATATAGAAATTTTTTAAACATTGCAATCAAAACCGTCGTAACTACATAACCTTTGCCTTTGTATTGATATTACATATACTTACCACCCTATTATCTAATTTTAAGAATAACAATGAATGCCAAATCGTGGTCTCAATTTTGGGGAACTGATACAACTTATGCATGCGATAAGCATAAAAAAATTGTTGAAGATCAGACATTAAAACAACAATTAAGTTTTGTAAGTCAAAATGATGTTGTTTTGGATTTTGGGTGCGGTGAGTCGCCCAAAGAAACTCTAGCTGAAGCTGTATCAGAGTTATTTTTATATGGCGATGCTCAAGAAATTTCAAATAGACTTTTTAGTAAATACAAAGGTAAGAAAAATATTAATGTTGTTTACGGCTTAGAGACATCAACATCTTTTTCAATTATTTTTGTTTGCTCAGTAATTCAATATCTTTCAAAAGAAGAATTTACTGAAAGGTTGAAATACTTCCGTTCTGTAATGAAGCCAGGAGGAAGACTTATTATCTCTGATGTTATTCCAAAAAATATATCAGGTTTTAAAGAGCTACTTACATTATTATCCGTAGCTGCTAAAAATAATTTTTTAATGGATGCGATTCTAAATCTCTTTAGAATGATGAAGGGCGAGTATGGCAGTTTAAGAAAAAGTCATGATCTAACAAAGTATGATAAAGATGAAATTTTTGAAATCCTTCAACAAGCTGGTTTTAAGCCAGAGCTATATTCTAATATTGGACTAAATAAAGATAGATACTGTGTTGTTTCTTTAATTAAATAGCAATCTTTCTAGCGAAAATACACTCATTACTTATTCATACTTATTCATACTTATTAATAGGTTGGCAAATTTAATTTGATGATATAAAATTTTTTTTTACTCGATGATTACATGATTTAAAACCCTAATAACAAATAAAACATAGAGGTTTAATTTCAAACTTATTGGGTTCTTATCTTGCTAAAAATTTATTAACTTGTCCTAGTTGCCACATCATTTTGACAGCCTTAGGATGTAAAGTATTTTAAATATATACGTTAGTAAAATGATTCCAGAATTTAACGTTGTAAATATCTGGTATCCTGTCAATCCTGCACTGAAACCCGATTGATAAATCCTCAAATGGCATATTATTTTTTAAAACCCAAGAGAATGAGTCTTCTCTTGCTTTGATATGTAGGTGTCTTATTTCGCTGTTTTTGACATAAAGATCTCTAATTGCATCCCAATCAAATGTTTCAAAATTTACAATGGTTTCTTTAGAAAAATCTACAAGTATATATCTGTTAGTTTCAGAAAAATTATCATTTGTTAGCTCAAAGTAGACCTTTAAATTATCTTTAAACTTACTATTTTTAAAAAACTGTTGTATAAAATTATTGGTAATCTTGATATCAGAAAATTCTTTTTTATAAAATTCAACTGGATCTTCAGAAAAATGATCAAGTCTTTCTAATTTTTTAATCTCTTTTATTTTTTCACCATGAAATAAAAATGAGTCACTCAAAGATGTATCTAGAACATCTACTTCAATTGTATTAAGTGACTCAACATAGTCACTCGTTTTATTTTTTTTATTGAGATTCATGACATATGAATCTCTAGGAGCTCTTTCACTAAAGAAACCTGCATATGGAAGGAAATAGCTAGGATTGCAAATTTTAATCTGTCCCTTAACAATTGATTTAACTGCATTAGTATTTCGTTTTATTATTTGAGATTTATCTTCTTCGCGAACAGAACTAAAACATAAAGGGTATCCACTTGCCCCTCCTGCAAAACTTGAACAAAACAACGAAACATTATCTGGGAACTTTAAAAAATTTAAGTCATTAGAATCTACGGTTGCTAGACAACTAAAATTACCATAAGTAAAATAAAAACCACTGTCTTCCCTGAAATCTCCAGATTTTAGAATGGTAAAAAAGAGATCTGTATCTTTAAATTTATAATAATTATTAAAATCAAAACTAGATATATTTTTAAAGCCAAACCTATTTAAAAGTTTTCTAACAGAGTCATTTGCGAATGCAGGGACGATAAAGTGCATGTCCTTTCTAATCTTTTCAAGTGTGAATTGATTTAAATGATCAGGATGATTGTGGGAAATATAAATAAAATCAACATCATTTAATTCATCCTGCCAATTTCTTGGAGGAAACTGTGAAGTCCACCAACCTGAACTAAAGGCAAAACCTTCAATCCAGGGATCAGTTGCAAACGAAAAATCTTTGGATTTAAATAAAAGACAGGCATGAGAAAGTAGCTCAACTGATATTTCATAGTCTTTATCAACATGAGGAAGTAGAAGAACTTCTTGCTTAAAAGGCATGATAATATGATCTTCATCGATATAAAAATCTTCCTCTTTTTTTGTAATTTGAATATTATTATATGACCCTGATTCAGGATTAAATTCCCAGCCGTGAAGAGGACAAGCAATTTTTCCTTCTAATTTGCAAAGTTTGCCTCCATTATGATCACATTTTCGAGAATATACCTTAATTAACTCCTCATCTTTGTATATGATAAATTCTTTTGTGAAGTTGACTCCATCCTCCAAATCAATAATTGGAAAAGAATTCTTATTATTTATACTTTTGTAAATTAAGTTACCTTGACTACTAAACATTATGTTTTATTGCTCCTCTAAAAAATTAATTACAAAACTAATATTCATTCCCACTCAATAGTCGCAGTTTTTGAAACCCTTATGCAGCAACGGTTTGCGAAGGGCAAATCTGTCTTTGCAACACCTTCACAACATTTGTGGTTTATTTCTGTGTGTCTCACTATCTTAAAATCCTTGCAGTATAAGCAGTTTAGCATTTCTGTTGTTGCAAAGTTTAAAACTTTTTTCAGAAAGCAATTAGTCATTGCTGTTCGAATTTGGTTGTTAGAATATCTCTAATTTTTAGAGGAAGATCGCTATTTGTTCTCTAAAGAAAGTTAATTTTGCATAAGAATTGATTCAAAAATTGGAACTAATTGATTAGCACCATAGCTACTTAAGTGGTTTCGATCGTTGTAGAAACTTTTTCTTGTAGTGCCAATTTTGCAAAGCTTAGTGTCACAGAAAATATCTGTGAGATTATAAATATTAATTTTATGACCCCTCGCCATAAAAGCATCCATAGCAAACTCATTCAAATTATCAAATTCAGACCTGGTTACTGATAGTGAATCGATGGAAGTATTTCCCTTCGAAATTAAAAAATATGCTGATTCTGGTTCAATTTTTTGATGCGGTGCTTGAGTTAATATATGTAACGGTATCTTTGCAGATGAATATTCTTCTATTGTCTTATCAAGTCCTAAATAAAAATTTTCTTGCAGGGTATCTTTTAGATTAAAAGGTCCATTTTTATTATTGGAAATAAAATAGCCTCCTCTAAAGTTGTAGTCACCATGCGCATAAAATGCCCAACGAGCAGCAAGAATAATTCCTTTAACAGACTCTTCGGTTGCAAATTTTAATATTTGTTTATTTACATCATAACAAGATGTTGTCTTTCTATCTTTTCTTAGCAGGTATGTATCCAAAAAAGGAAGGCATCCAGTATTGCTGGAGTAAAGAATACTAAGCCCGTTTTTAATTGCCAATCTTTCAACCAAACTCGCAAGTGGAGGGATATGAGAATCTCCAAAAAGAATAAAATCCACAGATTCTTTTTCTACTCCTAACTTGCATCCAAGCTGCCCCTTAAGCCCTGTTACAAAAACTTCTCTACATGCAGGAATTTTGAATTCAAATGAACTGTGTAATTCTTTTGAAAAATTTGCTCTTTTCTCAAATCCATTTGTGGTGTACAGACTTAAACCAATCAAAATAAAAAGAGAGGCGCCGATAATTGACCCTGCGAAAATTTTGTTGCGAGGAAATTTTTTCTTATTCCGAAAAGGTTTTTCAATAAAATACCAACTAAACCAAGCCAATAAAATTGCTATGAAACACAATATAATAGTGAGCAAATCAGATACTTCAAATAATTTGTGCCTAGCAAAAGATAGTAGTGGTTGATGCCATAGATATGCGCTATAAGAGATTAGGCCACATCCAACCATTAGTTTTTGACTTAACAATTTATAAACAAAGGTCTTTGGAACTGCGCATAAAATCACTAATCCAGTTCCAATGGTGGGAACAAGAGCAAAGAGACTTGGAAATGGTGTTCTGTCGTCAAAAACAAATATCGAATACCCAATCATCATCAATCCGCAGAAGCTCAAAAATTGATTCGCTGAGATATTTTTTATATGAGCCCGATGCAAAAGGTAAATAGAGAGAAAGGCGCCAATCAATAACTCCCAAATTCTTGTGGGAAGAAGATAAAAAGCCGTTGAAGGATTATCAACTACATTTTGTAGGAAATCTCCAGATAAATTATTTTTCCCAATAAAATAATCTACGATGCTTGTATCAACCGCCAATTGAGCGAGACCTAAGCTAAAAAGAAAAACAATAAAAAGCAGAATTACTACCCACTTAATTCCTAGCCTCCAAGTGAGCATTAGAAAAATTGGAAAAAGTATGTAGTACTGCTCTTCAACTGCTAAGCTCCATGTGTGTAGCAGAGGTTTGAATTCAGCTGCAGTATCGAAGTAGCCACTCTGCAACCAAAAATAGATATTGGATGAAAAAGTTGATACAGCAACAAGACTTTGCCCAAAATCTTTTAAGTCATTTGGTGTCAGCCACATCCAAGCAAACGGAAGACAGGCAGCCATAACAAAAAACAATGCTGGTAGAATTCGTCGCGCACGCCGCTCATAAAAATTGACTATGCTGAATTTGCCTTCAGCCATTTCAGATATAATGATGGTTGTAATTAGGTATCCACTAATCACAAAAAACACATCAACGCCAACAAAACCACCACTGAACCACTCAAAACCAGCGTGAAATAAAATAACAGGCAATACTGCCAATGCTCTTAAACCATCGATTTCTGCTCTATATTTCATGTATGAATTTTCACCTTAAATCAGATTTATTTTTACTAATAAGCAAAGCTAACTTCAATCCTTACTAAGGCACTCAACTTGCTTTAGATTGCCACCATAGAGCACTACAAGGTTTATTTTTTATAAAAAAGTTAAGCCGATCTAATTTATAGCAGAGAAATGAATTTAAATAATGTTTTAATCATCACTTGTTAATTCTCTCTAAAGCAGCCTTGACACCCGATTTGAATCTTTTAATAGAGCCTTTTGCTCCCTGCGTATTGACATAGATGGTGTTGTGGTCACCAGCAATCTCAGAAGCTGGGCGCGTCTTTGTGTAGTAATAAGTTGCCAGCGATTTACGGCTTACGTCTGCCGGTATTTTCAATGGTTTGGGATGCCCATGAAAACTTATTTCATTAGTTTCGAACAGAACCAAACGATTAAATTTTGGGGAAATTTTTTCCAAAAGGTTTTTGTTCACATCGTCTATCTCCCAAAGCTCAAGGTGTCCTTCATATTCGTCTTTCCAATCTATATTCATATATATTAATACATTTAGTCGCCTGTGAAACCTTGTTTTAGGATGAAAATTGAAATCAACATGAACGTTTAAAAATGCGCCATTTGTAGACTGATGCAAGCCTCCACCAATTAATTTTGGATCAGCTATCAAGGGTTCTTCGATCCCAGTAATATAGTTTAGCCATTCTAAAAAAGCCTCGGAATTCAATTCGTCAAATACATTTTGCATGAGAGAATTTTTTTCAAAGACCTCTTTTCGAAACTTGTTTTGTTGATCAAGGTAAGTGGTGCCATCCCATTCACCATCGGTTACTCTTGGATACTCATCATGTATTTTGTGCGCTATTTTTTCTTTGAGGACATCATCTATAATCAAATACTTAAAAGGTTTTTTTGATTGATAGCTAGTACGAAATGACTCTCGCTCAGCCTCAACTTTATTATTAAATGCAGTCATTTTTGTATTGTATTATAAATTTTTTTTTAATATAAGTTTTTTAAAGTAAAGATTGTTATGTTTTAAATTGATGCTTAATTAATTAACTTATAAAGATTAAATATTAATCGCCTCCGTGTTATTAAAAATTTTAGTAAAAAAAAGGGAACTAAGCAGCATAGATTCATTGGACGCGTTTGGGTTTCTTTTTTGTTGATCGTTTCTTTTGCAGCGATATTCATAACGACCCCAGTGACGGATGCTATATTTAATCCCAGGGCATATTCTTGGATACACCTCTTGATTCCTTGGACGATTGGCTCCTTAATTTATTCAATTTATAGCATCCGAAAATTTAAAAAAACCAAATTGGAAAAGCATAAAAATGCACATAAGAATTCTATGATAGGAACGTATATTGGAGCGCTTCTAGTTGCTGGTGCATTCACCTTAATGCCCGGCAGAATGTTTCATGAAATTATATTTGGATAACGGACTAGCTCAAATGTTAAAGACTAATAATGAGGGTTTCGCTATTCCCACTCAATAGTTGCCGGGGGTTTGCTAGAAATATCATAAACAACCCTGCTGATCTCCTCGATCTCATTCACTATTCTATTAGACACAAGCTCTAAAAATTCATATGGAAGCTTTGCCCAAGTTGCCGTCATAAAATCCACTGTTACCACAGCTCTAATAGCAATAACATCAGCATACCTTCTTTCATCGCCCACTACCCCAACGGATTTTACCGGTAAATAAGCACAAAAAGCTTGGCTCACCTCATGATATAAACCAGCTTTGGTTAGCTCTTCAATAAAAATTGCATCTGCTTCTTGAAGAGTTATAACTTTTTCAGCAGTAATTTCTCCCAATATCCGAACCCCAAGACCAGGGCCTGGAAAAGGATGGCGATTGACCATTTCAGGAGGTAAGCCCAGCTCTAAGCCCATCTTTCGGACTTCGTCTTTAAATAAATCACGTAAAGGTTCCACCAGCTCCATTTCCATGTCATCTGGCAGCCCACCAACGTTGTGATGCGATTTAATAACTCGGGCTTGATTTGATTCAGACCCCGATGACTCAATAACATCTGGATAAATAGTGCCCTGTGCTAAAAAATTAATCTCGTCTTTTAATTTTGCAGACTCATTGTCGAAAATATCAATGAAAGTCCGTCCTATAATTTTTCTTTTCTGCTCTGGATCAGACACTCCTTTAAGATGTCTATGAAAAATCTTTTTGGCATCTACAACAATTAAGTTGAGATCAAGCTTTTC
>Ga0209482_1000600_pt1 | contig 30066 bp, 39 predicted proteins | sample CoawatmetaG10DNA_FD_187512 | JGI IMG/M metagenome (GOLD analysis project Ga0209482, IMG submission 187512) | Marine microbial communities from the West Antarctic Peninsula - Coastal water metaG104-DNA (SPAdes) (version 2) | ecosystem: Environmental > Aquatic > Marine > Coastal ...
ATTGCAGACGATTCTGTGCCTTGTGCAGCTTAACCACGCGGATGGCTTCCGCTATTTTGAGCGCCTTATTTTTTGCGGCCTCATTTTTTAGCGGATCGGTTTTTTTGCGAACCGCTTTTTTTGAAGTTGTTTCTGTCACAAAGGGCGTCCTATGTGTAACGAGATATGTGGGGGCGTACTGCCCCAGCCGAGTACCTCGATTTTGCGAACCGGGTCTGAAACCGACCCCCATGGGGCGCTTTCGGACCTCAAATGCTCCAAGGATTGCTCCAAATGGCTGTAAGTCGTTGATTTATATAGGGATTTGTCCCATAGCCAATGGGTGCGATCACAATGATGACGGGTCAACACCAGCATCCTTCAAAGCCTGAATGGCTTCGTCGATGTCATGCGTGACGGTCACATCCGCTGAAATGTTAGCGTCTACTTCCGTCTTGTCCCGCCATCCGCCTCGATTCTTCAGGAAGAATATCTGCGCGGAAGTGTTAGGCTTGTCACCAGTCGCGCCTTCGAACAGAGCGTTCGTGACTGCCGATACGCCAGCCTGCTTGCCAGCCTTTAATGTACGGTCAAACTGATCATCGTCGCGCTTGCGCCTGGTTATCGTGGAGGGTGATATGCCCAGGCTCACAGCGATCTGTTCTTCTGAAAGCCCTATCTTAGCTAGGTCATACAGCTTTTCGTAATCTATCTCTTTGGTATTCGCCACGCTCACAACCTCTGTTAGATATCCAATGAGGCGCATTATATCGCAGTCTCAACGCATGGTTGAGTATCCTCTATCCGGTTGACATTGATGATTGACCAAATGGGCTGCACAGGCTCACAAATCAGGCTACAACCCGCATAGGCTCTCACTTTTAAGCTTAACCTGCACAGCTTACTCAGGTTCCAAAAAACGACCTGTGCAGCTACAGGCCATGTCACCAGTGGCTTAGAGCGATTCTGCACAGGTTCACAGGTTATTTTCACTAAATCGGTATGGGGTTTTTAATGCACACATACACACCTATACATAGTATTTTATATTTATATTAGATATTAAAAAAAAGGTGAGTAACCTGAGTAACCTGTGTTTGCTCAGTACCCATGCGGCCTTTAGCTGCACAGGTTTTTTCGTTTAAAAATAATAACCTGTGCAGAAGGGCATAACCTGTGCAGGCACCAAGACTGCCGTGTTTTTCCCACTGGAATTATTCTTTCCCAGCTGGGAAGACATTACCCTCAAGCGCAACTGCTACCAGCATCATCAACACATATACACACCAATACACCATCATTTACACACAACCTCACCGCTCAACTGTTTAAAGGATGTGCATTTTAAGGTTATAAGCTACACGCTTCTAATGCTATATGGTTATATCGCTAATATCTTTGAGGCATAAAAAAACCCCACCGAAGTGGGGTTAATGCTCTGGCTTGACCCAGCACGAGCAGTGCTGTCATAGGACACGAGGAACGCCCTTGGTCGAGGAAATCTAGCTAATCGTTGTCGTATTCATCCGAGACATCTATCCAATGCCGCATAATGTAGTCATTTTTCAGCATCTCAATCGCGCCTATCATTGTCGCTGGCGACACGCTTGAGAACCATGTGTCGATGATCACGCCATTGTCGCCAACAGCAACCGCGCCAAAGCCTTTCACTTTTGAATTTTCCATCATTTCCATAAACTCCATGACAGTCTCGATTAGCTTTGGATCGATGGCATTGAGATTCGCCTTCACAGTTTTAAGGGTCAGTACCTTCTTGTCTTCGCTCATAAGAGGTACTCAATCCACGTCTCAACGCCTAATAGGCCGACCAGCATGGTCATCATAAGGATTGCAGCGAAGCCTTCTTTGATCTCCGACATGATGTGTTCGCGCTGGCTTATCTTATCCAGCATCTTTTTATGGCAAACATTGGTCATTCTCATTATCTTCCCCACCTTTTCTAAATTATACCACCTGTTGATGAATACACAACTAATGGTTGAATACGCGGCTACGCAGAAATGCGTCTACCGCAGTTTCGACACCCTACAACCCAATCACCAAAGGGCTGGTCGCATTTGCAGTACGCCTTACGGCTACCCGCTGGATCGCAGTTTTTAAGGTGGCTAACGACCTGTATTTTAGCTGGGCTTTTGAGCCACCGGATATCTCTCGCTGTCAGTGTCATTTTATTTTCTGCCTTTTTTATGCGCTTGTATTTTTTGGATTGCTACAGTTAGATCATCGCAACCCCCCAAAAACTCTGAAAACCCATCGTCATCATAGAAACATGGCTGGAAATCATCTGCTACGTTGTCAGTGCGTAAGTTTACGAATAACTCATAGTTTTGACATGGCGATGCGAATGAAGCGCACTCATTAGCTGCCCAAGAGACATCTGTAAATTTAGCGTCAGCTACAATATGCAACTGAGCCGCAGTCATGGCTTCTTTATGCTCTATATGGATATCGTTAAGTTTTATTTTTAAGTCTTTCATTTTGTCACCTCAAGTTCAGCCAACAAAGCCTCGTAAGTCTCTCTGCCACTCTCAGACATCCTATCGATGTCGTATTCAAGTTCTAAAATAAGATCGATTATTTTTTGCGTTTCTTTAACGCCAATAGCTTTGGAGATTTTGTCTAACTTTTTCATATCATCTCTCTCCAATCTTCTGGTGGTGCTTCTTTTACCAGTCCAGCATTGTGTAATTGAACTGCAACGCTGCGCTTAAATTGCTTTGCTCGATTGATCAACCACTGACGCTCTTGATCTGCGTTCGAAAATACTTTTAGCGCACAGCCTGCCATCAAAGGATGGACGGGTGAAGAGCCAGTCTCGTCTGGAACTTCTTCGAAAGGTTCGTCAATATCGATATAAGCCTTAATATCCTTGTCATATTTTTTACCACCATATCCATTGATGTAGACCCTTCGGTTTTGCCATATTGAGGCGATGAAGCCGTTGTCGTTCAAATAATTATTTAGACTTTCAATGTGATTGTTCATATTGTATTCCTCTTGGTTTTTATGAGTGTAGCCTGTCTCGACCACATAAACATAATACCACATTGAGAGTTATTTACAACCTTTAGTTGACTATTAATGAATGCCTTCAACTTCATCGCCGCACCGCGCACAGTTCACAATCCGAACTGGCCTTTCGACCAGGCGATCACCAAAAGGCTCATGGTTAATTTCTAAACTTTCAACGACCTCGGACTCCTTTAATTTAATGTCGCATCGGTAGCAGACATATTTAAAATCTGGAGCATCAGACTCATCTCTGTCTGCGAAAATCGCGTCCCAATTGTCATAAAATGAGTCTGCAGTTGGACGTTGCTTACTACCTTTTCCCATGTCTATTCCTCATCCCAGTTGGCCGGGTCAAGAGGATCAGCCTCAACCTCACCCGCGTCAATTTCGGTCCAATCCACTTGCAAGTTGTTGACCGAATCGAAGATGAATCGGCAACCATCAAGCGTATTCACCTCGATATGCCGGACTCTCACACCGCCAACCGTTTGCTGCGTTGGCGTGTGAAACATCCCGTCATACTTTTTGAGGTCGCGCCAGAAACTGTTAGACTTTTTGGGCGTTTGATATCTGTTGTCGCGCAAAGTGCTGACATAAATATCGTGTATTTCTGACTTCGAAGCGGTGGTGCCAAACTGCACCACGTTACCTCCGACACTCGCCTGACGCATTTCACCGCTGTGCAGGCTGTTCAGTAACCACTCTGTGACTGTGTCCAAAGCTTCTAACTTCTGATCTTGCAGTGCCATCGTCTGCGGCACTAGGCGCAAATTTAAGTGGCTTAGATCAAAGTTGCGTAGGTAATGCAGCAGTGCAGCAGCACCGCCAGCGTTGTACCAACCGTCTAACTTTGCAAAGTACTCGCTGTCCTGCTGCCTTATAGTTCCAACATCGAAAACTGCAAATCGCCTCTCGTCGAGGCTGGCCGGAACAACGAACTCCTCGTTCGAAGTGAACAGAATCCGCGTATAGTTTTGCGCGGTGTAGGCATCAACGCCTTTACGCTCAATGGTCAACTGATCATTGGTTAATAGGTCTTTCAGTGCGCCTTCAGAGGACTTGGCACCAGCCCAATACGCCTCATCAGCTTGGAGCAGAAGGCACGATTCTAAATGCCTGTTGAATTTGCCGGTGACGAGTTCGGCACGGCTGACGATCTGATGGTGTGCCGCGAATAAATATCCTAGCATCTCGCCGAACTTAGTCTTACCCGTACCCTTGCGCCCTCGCAGGACAAGGCCAACACCGACCTTTGTCATGGGCTTCTGGATGATTTGAGCCGCCCAGCCGATAATGTAGTTGGCGTGTGTTGCGTCACCATCAGCGATGACATCTGTGACGAAATTTAGCCACGGTGCAACGTCACCCTCGCAGGCTTCCACCGACCAGCCTCGCCACAGGTTGTACCTGTCGAGAGTCTGCATGTCTGGCGCGAAAGTCAGGCCAGCCGCATAGGTTCTGCGCTCTGGATGCTCTAGCCACATATCCACTAGGTTGAGCAGCTTGGGCTTCTCGTCGCCAGACAAGACGCGGCTGTTCATATGTTCTTTCTTCAAATCGTCCAGCTTGTACAGCACCATGTTCTCTTTATTGAGGTCTTCGCGCAGGACACGCGCTGAACCTTCGACGTGGACAAAAGCCCACTCTCGCAGCATCCGTGGCAATCTTTCCTCGACCACCTTCTCCGACACAACGACCTGCTCCATGGCCTTAACGCTGGCGAGAGTCACCGGAGTCTTGCTGCCGCTGTCAAAAGTTTGATATCGACGCTCACACTGACCGTCTTGGTACTTTGTGCCAAGGCTGGACCACTCGTCCCAAATTTCCCAGCCGATGTCCTGACCGTCAAAATGGTGGTGTAACGCCATCCCAACTTTTACCCACTCGTCATGGTGAGTGTCAGCATCCAGCCCTTCGAGCATCTGCCGCACAGCCGCATCGTCCATCTCGATCTTAGGTTTGAACATCGACAAGTCATCGGGATCGTGCGTGACACTAGCCGCGCCTTGCCTTGCCAGTTCCCATCCGTCCTGCTTCTCAGCCAGACTTTCGAAGTAGGCAACAAAAGCCTCTGCCTGATCTTTGGTTATAATAGGTAGGTCGTTTTGCTTGATGTCGGCAATGCTCTTGCCGTTTACCCAACGGTACGGCTCGTTGGTGGTTGGGTGAATGCCAAAAGCTACAAACTGCTGGCCGTCTGCCAATATCTCGACGGCGTGTTTGTTGCCAACGGTGTCGGCATATTCTGCGGAGCGTATTTTGCTGAAACTGCCTTCAACCTTAAAGGGAAGTATGCACTTCGGCTTCTGACCAATCCTTACAGCCGAATCGCCAACATTGGTTTTCAGCCAATGCAGAAGATCGTAATTTACTTTGGCGTCTAGACAGTCGATGTCTACGGCCACCGTGTTTCTGCACAACACTCCAACGCCACCATCGGCATGGCCGTTCGATAGCCACTTATCGACATCATTGTGAGTCGCTCTGATATCTTGCCATCCTGAGATCATTGGAAACTTCTTACCTTTTTTCAAAGGCACAATCTCGTAACCTTTATCGACAAGCTGATGCCCATATTCTTTTAAAAATGCCACAACAAAATCCCCTTAAATTACGGCTGCGCGACTTGTCATTTCTAATTCTGCCGCTCCAAATTTCTTGGCGCAATATTCAAATATCGACGCCAGTTTTGCGAAAACGGTTGCCAAAAATCGGTACCCTTTATATCTAAGATTTTCTTGACGAGTCATAAACTACCCCCGTGCTGTTTTCAAATTCATCGACAATGTCTGGACACAGATTTTTCCAGCTCACTTCACCTTTCGTAATTAACTCCATTTGCAAAGCGCGATGCGCTGGGACGATGCCTGTAATCTTCCACTTAGATAATGCTTGCTTTGAAACGTCAAGCCTTCTAGCCAAAGCTGTCTTATTTTTAATTCCCGAAACGGCAATTACCGAATCAATTGCGGCGCTGACCTTCGGCGCGTATTCACTGATATACATCATCTTTTTACCTTTTTAATAATTCAACTCAACTTACTTTGTAAATACAACTTTCTGTGGTTGACACCTTATCATCAAGCTGTATTCTGTCAACAACAGAAAGTTGAATTGGATAAAAAAAGGTACAAAATGAAACACGCTTTACTTGGAGCCTCAAAGGCTCACAGATGGATGACTTGCCCAGGTAGCATCATGCTGGAGCAAACTTTTCCAGAGCAAACATCATTTTTTGCAGCAGAAGGCACAGCCGCACATGCACTGGCCGAAGAATGTCTTTTGAAGCAGAAGCCGCCGGAATATTTTATCGGTGTCGAGTTCGAAGGCTTTATTGTTGATGAAGACATGGCGCATCACGTTGCCACTTATGTCGATTTCTGCAACAGCCAAGGCGGTGAAGAGAAGCATGTCGAACTGCGCGTTGATTATTCCAAGTGGGCTGCGGGTGGCTTCGGCACAGCCGACTACGTCACTTTGGATGACGGCATTCTGCACGTCATTGATTTGAAATATGGGCAAGGATTGAAGGTCAACGCCAACCGCAATGAGCAGTTGATGCTCTACGCACTGGGCGCTGCGTTCGAGTTTATCGACAAAGTCGATATGGTGAGTATGACTATTGTGCAACCACGACTCGACCACATCGACACCTATTCGATGAGAGTTAAAGATTTATTTATTTGGGCCAATGATGTCGTGAAGCCAGCGGCACTTTTAACAATGCGCCCCGATCCTACTTTTAATCCGACGAAAAAAGCGTGTCACTTTTGTAAAGCAAAGCCGACTTGTCGCGCTCTCGCAAAACATAACTACGATTTGACGCTCGGCTCTTTTGACAATTTGGAAGACCCGCTTCTGGTGCAAGTTCCGCACACTTTAAATCTTGAAGAGATCGCCAACCTGCTGCCGAAAATGGATGCACTCATCGGTTGGGCGCAGGGTGTGCAGAAACACGCTCACAAGCTACTGCTTGATGGCGGCATATTGCCAAATTATAAACTTGTCAAAGGCCGAGGTCAGCGCAAGTGGGTTGATCAAAAGATAGCCGAAGAACAACTTATCCAGATGGTCGGTCCCGAAGCCCTCATCTCGAAACTCATTTCGCCAACGCAGGCAGAAAAGCTGCTTGGGAAGGCGCGATACGGAGAGATCATCGATCTCATCCACAAACCAGAAGGCAGACCAAGTCTTGCGCCGGACACCGACCCACGTCCAGCGGTAAAGCCTGACGCTGCCGAATATTTCAACGACATAACTGCAAACTAGGTAAAAATCAATGAGCGTAATAACACTTAAAAATGTAAGACTTTCTTTTCCACAAATATTTACTGCCAAAGCATTCAACGAAGGCCAGACAGCTAAGTACTCCGCTAACTTTTTGTTGGACAAAGACACCGACAAAGAACAAATTGCTGAACTAAAAAAATCAATCAAGCAGGCTGTGACCATTCACTTCAACGGTGAAACACCAAAAGGCTTGAAAATGTTTCTTGGCGATGGCGAAGAAAAAGCGTATGACGGCTACGAAAATGCAATGTTTGTTTCGGCCTCCGGTAAAAATCGTCCTACAATTATTGATCGTGACCGCTCCCAACTTGTAGAAGAAGACGGTAAGCCATACGCCGGAGCTTATGTGAATGCCGCTATATCGATTTGGATAATGGACAACAAGTGGGGCAAGCGTGTAAACGCTAATCTAGTGGCAATCCAGTTTGTTAAAGACGGTGAAGCTTTTGGCTCTGGCGCGGTAAAGGCCAATGACATATTTGATGATATCAGCAGTGAGCAAGCAGCAGATGCCGCTGATGATGATTTTTTGAGCTAAACAGATACAACACAATGTTGTATCTATACCATTCACGGGGCTTTGACAAAGCCCCTATTTCTTGAGAATAAAAATGTTACCAACTTTAAGCTACCCCTATGTCGGCGAGAGATTTCCGAACCTGTCGGGCAAAGACGTAATTGTTCACCACATTGCTGATCTTGCAGATATTCCATATGTCCTGCTGAAAAATAGGATGGGGATGAAAAAGAAGCGCAGTGCTGGGTTGGCGATGGTAATAATTACGGATCAAGATTTGCTCCCAAGGCAGCGCAAAGCGGAAAAGAAAATTAAGATTTCGCGCTGGCGACAGGATGACATGAATGGATTTTCAAGCCGCTGGCTCAAGAGGCCAATTGTATGAATATATCTCTCGACTTTGAGACTTACTCAGAGTGCGACATTCGCAAGGCTGGCGCATACGCCTACGCGGACCATGACACAACTGAAGTATTGTGCATGGCGTACTCAGTGAATGATGATCCACCAGAATTGTGGACACCTGACATGCCCGTGCCGCAAAGGCTATTAACTTTGATCGAAGCAGGCGGTGCGACCGTCTGGGCTTGGAACAGCTTCTTTGAGATGTCGATCTGGAACCTGGTTTTAAAATGGAAGCCAGTGCCAATAGAGCAGTGGCGAGACACTGCAGCACTTGCAGCCGCACAGGCTTACCCCCGCGCATTAGGAAAATGTGGCGAGGCACTTGGCCTCGATGGCGATGACGCAAAGTCCAAGCGCGGCAAGCTGTTGATTCAGCGGTGCTGTAAACCATATCGCGGTCAGCGTGTCCGTGATCCGAAACTGTACCAAGAACTGTACGATTATTGCTTGCAAGACGTTGTCGCAGAGCGTGAGATTCGTCAGCGGCTTCGCAACCTCAGAGGCATTGAGAGTGCCGTGTGGGAGGCTGACCAACGCATCAACTGGCGTGGCGTTCAGCTAGATCGCAAGTCCATCGAGAACGGTTTAGCCATCATTGATAAGCACAGCAGCGCGATGAATAAGCGCGTTGAAGTTTTAACTGGGGGCTTTATTGATTCCACGGGGTCACGCGCCAAGGCAATGCAGTGGTGCGCCTCGCAAAATTATCCACTGTCAAACTACGACAAGGCGGCCATTGCTGACGCGCTGCAGGATGATAACTGTCCTGCGATTGTGAAAGAATTTCTTGGTATCAGGCAGAGTTTGTCGCGGTCCTCGACTAAAAAGTACAGCGCAATGCTTGAGTGCCTCGGCAAAGATGGCCGTGTTCATGGCTCCCTGATGTACCACGGAGCCTCAACAGGCCGCTGGTCAGGCCGTCACATTAACCCGCAAAACTTACCACGCCCAACTATTAATGATGTTGATGCCTGCATCGTGCAGATGGAGTCCCGTGATCCAGAAGCAATTAGCGGTGAGCCTATGGAATCTTTAGCGAGTTGCTTGAGGGGAATGCTGACAGCGTCAAAAGGTAATCGTCTTATAGTCAGCGACTATGCCAGCATAGAGGCAAGGGCGTTGGCTTGGTTGGCTGATCACGATGAGGTCTTGCAAACTTTCCGCGATGGCAAGGACATTTATAAGGCTACCGCATCGGGCATGTTCAATGTGTCATATGAAGACATCAGTTCTGACCAGAGATTTATCGGCAAGGTCGCAACACTGGCCCTCGGTTATCAAGGTGGTGTTCGGGCGTTCCAGAAAATGTCTGAGGCATATGGGACTGAAGTGACCGAAGATCAGGCACTAAAAATACGCAACGATTGGCGCGATGCTAACCATCCTATCGTGCAACTGTGGGTGAACACAGAGAAAGCTGCCAGAAACGCGATTAGCTATTCTGGGAAACCCTTTACAGCCGCAAAAGGAACATTCCGAATGGTGGCTGGCGATCTATTGTTCAAGCTTCCTAGCGGCAGAATACTGTCTTTTCCAGAGGCGCAACTTCGTCAAGGTGATCGAAATGCTGAGATCATCTACAACGGTATGAACAATCACACCCACCGCTGGGACGAGATAAAAGCGTATGGCGGGTCAATCGTGCAATCTATCACTCAGGCTGTTGCCAGAGACATTTTGGCAGAAGCAATTCTTCGACTTGAAGCTGCCAGATACCCCATCGTTCTTCACGTTCACGATGAGATCGTGGCTGACGTGCCAGACGCTTATGGATCATTGGCTGAGTTTGAAAAGCTAATGTGCGTCTTGCCGACTTGGGCAGAGGGTATGCCCGTTGAGGCAGAAGGCTATGAATCAAATCGATATAGGAAATAATAATGTGGATATTACCAAAGAATTACCCACTGTCATCAGCTTTTGCAGCGGATATGGTGGAATCGAAAGAGGACTTGACCTTGCCGGGGTTGAACATCGAGTCATCGCTTATGTGGAGATCGAAGCCTTCGCCATTGCGAACTTGGTTAACAAGATGGAAAGCGGACAGCTACCTCCCGCACCTATATATACGGATATTAAAACCTTCCCATCGGAAATCTTTCGAGGAAAAGTTAGCATCCTCACTGGCGGCTATCCATGTCAGCCATTCAGTGCAGCAGGAAAGCGACTCGGAGAAGAAGACCCCCGACACCTTTGGCCTCACATCAGGCGACACATCGAAGCAATTAGACCTGTTCGGTGCTTCTTTGAAAACGTCGAAGGACACATCAGCCTCGGACTCAGAGAAGTCATTAGCGACTTGGAAGAAGATTGTTACTCAGTTGCGTGGGGAATATTCTCAGCGCGTGAAGTTGGCGCACCGCACCAGAGAAAGCGAGTCTACATTTTGGCCGACACCGAGAGCCTCCGAGTACAAGGATTGCGGCCCAGTGGGGTCGAAAAGTCAGATTCACATGGACAAGCGAAGTTATCTCTGCGCCAAAGTCAAAGAACAAGATATGCCACTTGGGATGCTGAACCCGAACTGGGTAGAGTGGTTGATGGGTGTGCCGACCGGGTGGACCGCATTAGGCTCCTGGGGAATTCTGTCGTACCAGCAACAGCCGCCAAAGCATGGATAACATTACAACACAAGATTGAGGATTCCACTTTTGCGTGAGTCTGTTGTTGAGAAGAAAGTTACCGACTACGCCAAATCTCAGGGCTGGCTCAGTTTTAAATGGGTCAGCCCTAGCCAGCGCGGAGTTCCAGATCGCATGTATTTCCGCAAAGGCTCACTGGTAATTATCGAGTTCAAAGCACCGGGTAAAAAGGCAACGCCCTACCAGCAGGCAATTCATAGAAGGCTTTTGGCGGTAGGTTGGACAGTACACGTCATTGATGATATTGAGAAAGGCAAAGCACTATTATGTTGAACCGAGAAAACCTACACCCGTACCAGCAAAGAGCCGTGGAATTCATAAAGGATAATCCGAAGGCCGCGCTCTGGATAGACATGGGTTTGGGTAAAACAGTCTCGACGCTCACAGCTTTAATTGACCTAATTGATCAAAAAGTGATCAAAAAGACACTCATTATCGCGCCCCTGCGCGTGTCAAATCACACTTGGCCGACAGAGATAGCCAACTGGACTCATACGAGCGCGTTAAATTACACCGTTTTAAGTGGTTTAACGCCAAAAAAGCGTGAGGCTGCGCTGGATGAAGACACCGACATTCACATTATTAACCGCGAAAATGTACCGTGGCTTGTCGAAAAGCTGGGCCAGAAGTGGACTTATGATTGCGTTGTGATCGACGAGAGCAGCAGCTTCAAGTCCCACACCTCAAAGCGATGGCGGTCGCTAAAAAAAGTCTACGGTAAGATCGACAGAATGGTGCAACTTACAGGCACTCCAGCGCCAAACTCGTTGCTAGAACTATGGCCGCAGTTCTATCTGCTCGACAAAGGCAAGCGTTTGGAGAATACCAGGGGTAAGTTTCTCAACAAATACTGCACCGCCGTGGGTAATCCACAGTGGAACCAGTGGACTGTCAAACCGGACCGCGCAGATGCTATACACAACGCCGTTGCTGATATAGCGTTGGTAATGAACGCTGAAGATTACTTGAAACTGCCAGCCCGAATAGACATAAAGGTTGAAGTCGAGTTGCCGCCAAAGGCTCGTAGTATTTATGAGCAAATGAAATCAGACTTTTTGATTGCATACAAAGGTGGTGAGATACTGGCAGTGAATGCCGCTGTGCAAATTGGAAAGCTGATGCAGATCGCCAACGGCAATGTGTATGACGAGGATGGTAAGTATGTGCGCTGTCACCGCGAGAAGTTTGACGCTTTGGAAGAGATCATCGACAGCACAAATGACCCTGTTCTCATCGCTTACAATTTTAAATCTGACTTAGCTGAACTGCGGTTGCTGTTTCCTGATGCAGAAGTAATAGGTAAAGACCCAACAGTGATTGATCGTTGGAACGCTGGCGAGATACCTATTCTTTTCGCCCACCCGGCCTCTGCTGGGCATGGACTGAACCTTCAAAAAGGCGGTAATGTGATTGTATGGTTTGGTCTAACCTGGTCACTGGAGTTGTACCAGCAGTTCAACGCTAGACTGCATAGGCAGGGCCAGGATAAGCCTGTGCGAATCTTTCATATTTTGACCAAGGACACCGCAGACAAGGCCGTGCTGGAGGCACTTACAACCAAGAAAGATACTCAAGATACGCTTTTATCCGTTGTTGAATCAATTAAATAACAACTGTAAGTTGACAACTCAACTTAAAAGACCTACTCTCTTCTGTGCAGTCACTAAACAGGGGGACAAAACAATGGACTTTAAAAATAGATTATTGAGATCGTGTGCGTCATCCTCGGCTATTCCAGAATATGGAATGGGTCGGCAGACGTTTATTGCTAAAGAATTAAAAGTTTCTCAAGAAGCAGTTCGGAAATGGTTCTCTGGAGAATCAAAACCACGCGCCGCAGCAATGGCGCAGTTGGCAAAAGTATTGAATGTGGAACTTGTGTGGCTTTCTCTTGGCGTCGAGCATAGCGAAACAGAAAGTAACCGTAGTGTGGCTAGACGGCAAGATGCTGGACTCTACGCGCTGACCGCGTATTTGATACACGCAGGATACGCGGTTGCTTTTACAACTGAAGGCACTGACTTATCCGACATCACTGCAATGCGCGATGGAGTCATTAAGAAGTTTCGGACGCACACGTTTTTAGCTGACTCAAGAAAATCGGATATTAACCCGACAGCATCGGAATTAATAACGGATGTAGGTTGCGTGATCAACAATGATGGTTTATTTTGCTTGGAGTTTTTAGATTTAACAAGCTTCATGGGCAAAGGCTCATTGACGCTCAAGATGCCAGACGCTGACGGAAACTATTGGTCTGGAAAAAAAGTAATCCCACGAATAAATTTATAGGAATTATTATGGAAAAACCATACTTATCGATGCCAGAACTTGCAGAACTATTTGGGCTGACCACTAAAAGTTTGCACAACAGCTTGCACCACTCAAGATTTCCAGTACCGACTTACAAAATGGGAAAATTTAGAGTTGCCGACAAGGCGGTTGTTAAGGCGTACTTCGATGCTCAACGCCAGAAAGGATTAGCTGCTGTTGCTGGCGCTGTATTTTGACGCCTGCAATTTCAACAAACAGTTGTATAAACAACACTGCGGGAATGCAATAGCTTGTTGCAAGCTGTCAACAGACTTAGCAATTCCCGACAAAATAGGTATGTATCAAATGCATAAACAGTTACTATCGTCAAAAAGTCGATCATCAGAGGCAGGGCACATGGTCAATAAAGAAGATTTGCCAGTAAATGTTCGCAACTTGCGGCGAATCTGGGAGATCAAAAAGGGCGTTAAAGGATTCATTCAAGCGGATGCCGCTGCAGACCTTGGATGGACGCAGGGTGGGCTGTCTCATTATCTCAATGGGCAAACTCCGCTCAAAGGCTTGGCTGTCATCAAGCTGGCAAACTATCTAAATGTTGATCCGATTGAGATCGACCCAGCTATTGAAGCTAATTTACCAAATGTCAGAAAGGTAGCGATCAGCTACACTTCTGATGACGCGAGCAACAAACAATCCAAGACGATGTACATCCGAGACGATATCGAAAGTTTTTATGTTGAAATCGTTGGGAACCGTCACTTAGAAAATCATCCAGACGTTGTGCTGATCAACAGTTTGGAAAAAAGCATAACGGGTTTTGCTGTGTGCTGTCTGCCAGAATTTTACACCGAAAATTCTCTTGTCGCGGTCAGGCTTAAAAAAGAAAAGATTCTTCGATTTTACCTCAAATCCGAAACCCCTCCCGAATCCTCGATAGCCACAATCTGGGCTGTCATATCCATGAACTATCAATAGAAAAAGCACATAAACTGTAGATAACTTTAAAACGCCACGTTATACTCGATGAACATTAATACTAAAAGTATTAATAGTGTTAGTAATTAAACAAGCTTGATTGCTTGTTTTAACTACGGGTACAAATACAGATTGATGAGAGGAGAATTAACATTAATACTACTAATAAAATTAGCCCAGAGAAAGGCGATGCTGATCCGCAAATAGCAATTGATAAGCCGCCGCATTACACCGCAACGACTATTGAGGCGATAGATTACATCGAAGATAGCCTTGGGGCTGGCTACGGGTTTTTCCTTGAAGGTTCAGCAAAAAAGTATTTGCACCGCTGGCGACATAAGCACGACTCTCAAGATGGTCGCCTATCCGATTTGAAAAAAGCATCTTGGTTTCTTGATCGATTAATCAAAGATGTCGAAGGCCACGATGTGCCAGTTTGTAACGACTAAAAGTTACGCAAGAAAAAAGGGGCGAAAGCCCCTTTTTTACGCCTACAGAAATTAAGCTGCTTTCTTTTCTCTGTCTAGCTTTTCAAGAATTAGAAGCACCTTATTGGCATTAATGTGCGTATAACGGCGAAGCATATTAATGTCTTTATGGCCGCTAAAAGTTGCCACTACCATGCTGTCGAAGCCCATTTCAAAGAACCGTGATATAGCCTCATGCCTCAGATCGTGAAACCTCAAATCCCCCACCCCAGCCCGATTTATCGCTTTTCTAAACGCATTGGTAATTGTGCGAGGATTGTGGGGAAATATAAATTCTGGGTTAGATAACAATCTTGGCTGTCTTGCAATGATATTTCTTGCTTCTGGGATTAGCGGAACGACCTCGTCTTTTTTGCGCCGAGGGTGTTTTCGCTGACGGATAATAATTGACTTGCCATCATCGCTTAGATCGTCCCAGCGCAAACCACCAATTTCTGAAACACGCATTGCCGTTACCAACGCAAAATGCGCCCACTCAGCAACTGGAGTCGCCGATTGAACCGCAGACAAGACTTTTGCCAGTTCTTTATCAGAGCATCTTCTCTCGCGCTCATCGCTGTTTGCAATGACTTTTAAACGGTGAAGTTGATCCATGCTTTTTTTGTACTCGTCAAATTTGGGTTTCGCCCCGAACATCGCTTCTGCGGTGCGTAGCACAACGCCCAAATATGCCATGTCTTGTTTGACCGTGGCTGGGCAGCAAGCTGAAGCCCTGCCCACCGCATAGTTAATAAGAGTCGGTGCAGTCATATCTTTGATTTTCAAGTACCCTAGTTTTTCTCGCAAAGTATTTAGCACACTTGCTTTCGATTTTCCAAAGGGCATAATGGGGCCAATCTTTGAAACGTACTGATCGACAATATCTCCAAACAGTTGCTCGTCTTCGCGGAACTCATTCTTTGCAATTTTGTCTTCAACAGTTACCGCCCAGGCTTTCGCATCCGCAGCTTTGGAAAAAGATTTTGCAATAGGTTTTTGCCCGGATATTCGAACAGCCGCGCGGTATTTAATACCAAGTTTGCCAGTTCTTTTCGTGATTGTTGCCATTTGGCGCACCTTTTTTTATTTAGATTTGATAATTATAGGCGCAAACCCTGTAAACGCAAGGTAGACAGGCGATATTTATATTTATATTCGGAGCAGTTCTTGGAGCAGTTCGAAAACAAAGCAAAACAATGGATAGTGATAAATCGTTATAAATCAACGTCTTATGTGGTTATAAAAGATATACTAAAATTATGTACAAAAAGGCTAAGTGATTGAAAATTAACAGAAAAGTAGTGCGGGTGACCCATGTCTGATAGTACCAGCACCCTTATAAATCAATGACTTACAAGGGCTTGGAGCAAATTTGGAGCAAATTTACAGGGGGCTAAACACCGTTCCACCTAAATCCATGCCGTCCTGCTTTCTTTTCTTCGAATATGGATCATTTTCATCGTACAACATAGGTTGAGTTACAACCTCTGCTCCTTTGGATATTTTGTTAGAAATAGGTTTTGCCATAAATCGGCTCAGTCCTTCGTCTGCTGGGTCAAATAGCAGCCTAGTAAGATTTGCGGGGCTTAAATAGTCTAGCCCTTTTGCCGTGTCTCTCACAGCACCCTGCGCCAAAGTCCCGATGACTGGAAGAAGTTGCGATCTGCGGTACGCAGCTAACTCTGACGAAACTTTGCCCCATGAAGAAGAACCCATTTCTCTTAGCTTTTGCTCTTCAGCCTCTAAACTTTCAAATCTTTGTTGCTCTCTAGCTTGATCCGCTGATGCGCCACCAGAGGCTAATGCTCCAGCCTGTGCGTCCTCTGGTGTAATTGTCCCCGCAAGGATCGCTCCGGCTACTGGCATGGAGACACCGTACTTACGAGCAATCTCGACGGTCTTGTCATCGAACATGACGTAGTTATTAGTTCTACCTTTGGGAGAGAATCGGGTTTGGGCATCGGCATACTTGATGCCTTTTACTCCGACATCTTTTAACATTTTAGATGCACCGGAAGGCCCACGCTCACCAGACAAAGTCTTTAGTATTTCGCTCCCCGTATTTCGGCCACCAAGGCCAGTGCCTATGTATATTGTTTCTGCGCCATCACCGCCATCACGCACATAAGACTCAACGCCCCTTGACTTCATTAGGTCGTCTATTGATTTTTGTATTTTAGGTGATTGAGTGTTTAACGGCAGGTCGTAATCGAGCAACTCATCTGGCGAGGCATCAATATCTACCTCGTACATACGACCAAAGTTAACAGGGTTTCCGTTAGGGTTTACAAACCCCTCCATCTCATCTGCCATGTCAGCAGCTAACTGGCGATAATCATCGTCATAATCAGCATCAGAGGCTATGTCTCGAAAGTCTGCGGGGGTGTCGTGCTGCATCGCACGTTCAAGCATGTCCATACGGTTGTAATCTTCCATAGACTCAGCGACTTTGTATTGCTCCATCAAATGCTCTTCGTAATCAAAGTCTCTTGGTGTTAACGCATCTCGGTAAGACATCGCCGTACCCTCACGTTCGGCAAAGTACAAGCCGTGACCGTAAGCCTGTGCGCCCTCACCTGTTCCAATGTTATCAGTTGAGAAACGATCAAAGTCGTGTGGCGATCCGTGATAGGCTTTTAAACGACTTTGTGCGCTTTCCGCTAGTTTCTTTCCTACAGCACTAAATACAGACATCGATTACTCCGCTAAAGCGCCAGCTTGAATTAGGTCTTCATCCTGATCGATTAACGCAGGTATAGTCTCTTGGATGATCTCTGGGACAGGCGGCACGTCTGAGACAGATGCCAGGTTATCCTCATACTGTTTGACATACGCAGGCGCTGAGGCGGCACTACCAGCCTCCAAGCGTGGAGGCGCAGAGTGCAGTGTCGGAAGACCACCCTGAAGTTGCGAGCCTGCCGGATTCATAATGCCAGCCTGCGACATTACGCTTTGAAGTCCAGACGTGGAATCGACATACCCAGATGTGTCCATCGCGCCACCCACGCCAATTTTAGTGTAATCAGATGCACCTGACGGGCCAGAACCAAAATCAGCGCGTTTACCATCTTGACCTTGGAATGCTTGATGCACTGGTGATTCAAGCACGTTATCTTCAAAGCCTCGGTACGCCTCTTCAAACTTGCCAAGAGGACTAGCGGCATACATGTCAGACATGCCGCTTTGGATGCCAGCCGTCTTAGCCGCTATTGCTTCAGTTGCCCCTGTTATAATTGCAAGTAAAGTCATTAATCCATATGCTCCGATTCTGACAGTGCCGCCTTATCTTCAAAGCTGTACTGTTCTAACCCTTGACGCAGTATCGCATTAAGGTTTATGTGGTTTTTATCTAGTTTCAGTATGTGATCAACAGTGGCTCTACCTTTATTCCTAATGGCATTCTTAACGACACGTTGATCGCCAAGTTCTTTAAAACCCGCGCCCATCGTGTACTGCAGCCCTGAAATAATATTGAATACAGCGTCTAATATTTTTGTCGCAGTGTTAGAATAATTTACGGAGCCTTCTGGATGTATTGTTGCTTTTTTAACTGCATCCTGAAATCCTTTAAGGTTAGCAAACTGCTCTGGTGTCAAAACGGCTTGCAAAACATCTGATTTATTTTTAATTAATGTGTTAAGTTTAGTTCCTTGAAAAAAATCTAACTCACCTTTAATGACGTTCGGGTTCAACGCTTGATCAAAAATATCTTTTAGCATGTAAGTCCGTAAATCTGCTACCGCTTGCTCGTTGCCGTTCTCCATTAGTTTTTGTATAACAGTTCTTGCGTTCTCTGGCGACCTCGTTACTAATTTTACAATGTCGCTTGCGGCTCTTATCGGTGTGTCTGTGCCGACTTTTAAACCTGTAGTATCTTGTAAAACGTCTTTAGCCTCCCACAGTGCATGATAGTTATGGTTAGCGGCTCTTGCCGCTCTTGCTTGAGGCAAGAACTTTTTAGCAGTTCTACCATCTACAGTTTGAGATAGAACATCATCTGCGTTGTCACCTACAGCTTTTTTAATCTGCGAAAGTATCATGTTGCCAGTGCTATCTGTCGACGAATATTTAGTGTTTAAGAATTTAATAAAATCCTCTACATTTGCAACACTTAGCGAATCAAAATCTCCTGCCAAACCCCTTCTAGGGATATCGCCTTTAAACTTTGCGGAGTCAAGTACATTGTACTGCGAAAGCTTCCTACCAATATCTTCTAGCAGCCCCTGGTGTGTACCTAAATGATCGCCTGCTATGTCATAGTACGATTGCGCGACTACAGATTTATCGAGCGGTATGTCTACACCGTCTTCTAAAGAAAGTTGTTTGGCTTTATCGTACATTGCAATGTAGCCATCTTTATCAGAGTTCTTTGCCTGGTTAAGAGCATCCTGTAATGACTTGCCAGCGCCCTCCTTATCTAAAGCAGGGTTGCCGCCCATCTCTTCGGCTAACTGCCCACTTCTTACTGTGATGTCTTTATTTTGTTGATTTTTAAAATCACGCATTATATCCCCAGCTTCTTGCGACTGCCTGACGGCTGACTGCTCTGCTGATATCTGACCGAAATCTTGACTTGCCTCTCCTGCTGTTAGATTGAAACCCTGCTCGTTTTCCACTGCTTTTTGGACAGCAACGTCAACATCATCAGATCGGCCTATGCTCTCGAGTATTTGCCTAGTCGATTGTTTGAGGTTGCTGTAGTCATACCCCATTTCACGCATCGCAGTAGATGCTTTATCTTTAATTGTGTCACTTAACCCGGCAACCCTATCAACCAGCGCACCGAAGGGAATTCTCTTGATAGCTTGCTGAAGAACGGTCATAAGAGGTTCGCTGGCTACACCACCAACCGCCGCCATAGCACTGTTACCAGCGCGCGACTCATCGGAAAACGGAATCTCAACCGCGCCCTCAACAGCTCCTGCTACTCCAGAAATTGCGGTGCGCCCCATCAATCCCAAAGTCTGTGGGGCCGCGTATGTTGCTGCTGCTGTGGTAGGGACTGCGGCTAACACACCCCCCGCCATGCGGCCCGTGAAGTTTGCGGTTGGTGATTGGGCAGCGAGAGTGTCATCTAGAATTTCCAGCCGTCTGGCATGTTCTTGGTTATCTCCCCCAACACCGATCAAGTCACCTACGCCCCTGACAAATTTATCTACGCCTACTCCCGTGGATAATGCAAAGTCTTTAAGGCTGCTGTTATCAGCGTTATTACGAGCAGAGTCTTGCTTCTCAAGGTACTGGCCGTATGCGGTAATATCCTGCATCATCTGGCTGGATTTGCCAGATGGCGTATTTGCCTGTGACCTTGCCGCTATTCGGTTTGCAACTTTTTGCTGCTCTCCGGGTGACATACCAAAGAAATCGTCAGGTACGTCTACGACCTGACCGTTAATTTTTGCTTGCGCCATTTAACACACCTTTAAATAGGTTCGATTGTTGCGTTGGGGTGTAACTGTTTATATTCGCCCAAGAAGTTTGATACGTCTTCATCGTTGTCTGACAGGTATCTGATTTCCGCGACTTCTTTATTACGAATCGATTCATACTTATCTTCGTAAGTCTCAATAAGTTGTGCAGCCAAATCTCGCATCTGCTCTCTTGCGATATCGGTAAGCCCTTTACCAGTCTGGGCTTCTTCTAAGGTGTTTGTTAGACGCTGAAACAAACCCGCCGCGTCTCTGGCTAACGCAAACTCACCTTCCCTAACGACAGAGTCTGGGTCGAGCGTCTTCATATAGTTAAATACGGCAGAAATATCACCGATACCAGTCTGCGCGTCTAACGCTTTTACCAGTTGTCGATAGTTCATGTACGCACTGCCAATGTCTTCGCTAACACCTTTAAATCTTGTGCCGATTTTTGCTAGATCGTCATATGTCTGTGTCTCCATAAACCTTTTATCAACACCGACATACTTTCCTTCCCCAGCGTTAACCCTTGCTTCTCTCGTAAGCTGCTGTATTTTGGTAGGGTCTTGAGAATTGAAGTCAGCCATGCGCCCATTAAGCCGTGCGTAGTCGAACACCAGCTTCCCTTGTGGGCTTACTGGAGAATTTTGGTCGCGCCTTTTAGCTAACATAGTCTGATCATTGATGTTGTTTGCTTCACGAATTGCGTCGCGCTGTTCAGCGTGTGCAATTGACTTCTTATACAGTTCGCTTGTATAACCAACTGAAGCTTCAAGCTGTGCGCGATATCCGCTTTTTCTAACCGCTGACGGATCGTATTTGCTGCTATCTTCTCCAGACAACCAGAATAGTGGTGACATAAATAGTCGGCCAGTATCAGCCAACGTGTCTCCAATCTTAAACATGGTTGAGTTGCCTTGCTCGTCGTGTACCGCTTGCCGAGCGTCACGCTTTGCCAACTCGTATTGTTGAAGCTCCTGCGTGAGATCACGCACTGGAGAAACAAACTCACCAGGCTTTCCGTTGTTCCGAAAACCAGCGCGTAAAAGTGCTTGTTCTTCAGACGGATTGCTGGCCTTCCGCACAGGCAGATTGCGGATATCTGACGCTTGGTTAATTTCTAATAAGCGAGGTGAATCTGCACGATTAAGAGATTCAAGGTTAGCTTCCGCTTCTGTGGGGTCGCGGAGCGTGTCAAAATATCTTGCCATTCTATCTATTCCTTATCCGAATCCCACGCCCATGCTGCTAGATTTACCGCTCGCTTGAGATGAAGCAGTGCTGAGATTATTTGGCCCACCAACTATATTGTTATAGAAGTTTAAGCTGTTGTACGGCGACATACCCTGCTGGAATTGCTGGGCGTACTGCTGCTGCTCGAATGCGCGTTGTGCGTCTCCTGCACCCTGAGACATGCCGATGCCTGTATTCATCATACCTTGGCCCATCGCCATATTATTGACGCCCTGCTGCCCAATATTCTGTGCCATATTTGCGCCAAACTGCTGATTCTGAGTGTTGCTGTTGAATGCATTTTGACCCATACCCGCGCCGAACTGTCGGGCAGAGTTGAAGGCGTTTTGATTGCCCATACCCGCTTGCTGTGATCGATTTAGATTACCTGAAAGCTGATTTGCTCCAATTTGGTAACCCTGACCCATCATTTGATTTTGTGCGCCCATGTTGGCGCTGTTGGCCTGCTGGTTAAAACCAGCGTTCTGTGATGCGGCACCAGAAGCCACACCAATGCCAGTGTTCATCATCGAGTTACCAGCGTTCTGATTCGCAAGATTTGTCTGCTGCTGGAATCCGGCATTCTGACCAGACTGATTACCTGCGATACCCAGACCTTGACTTGTCATGCTGTTTTGAGCGCCAGCATTAAACTGGTTGCCGCCTTGCTGAAGCTGCGCGTTCTGGGTCGCTCGACCAGCTTCAATATTAAGACCCTGATTGTAGGCTTGGCCCCGCATGTTGGCCGATATGTCGCCGACCCGATCAGCCGCACCGCGCATAGCGATACCTGCTGCAACACCAGCACGGCTTGACCCGCTGTTGCCTGTTCCAGCAGCCTGAGATGCGATACCTGTTAGCTGGTTCTCGTTTAGATTTCTTGTCACATCTCTGCTTGCTGCATCGATCTGACCGTTTAAAGAACTGTTGTTCATGTAGCCGTTAAGGTTGTTCGAGTTGATGCCTTGGTTCTGAGCGATACCCGCACCAGTTGCCAAGCCACCCGCCTGAGTAGCCGTGTTTGAGTTAAACCCGTTAGCCGATGCGGCAGTGGAGTTTTGTGCCAGACCACCTATGGCTTGGGCGTTGCCCATGTTTATGCCACCGTTGTTGGCTGCCCCCATTTGACTAGCGTTACCAGCCATGTTCGAAGCCATGCCGTGATTTACGCCGCCACCCTGGGCGGCATTCAAACCCATAACGCCATCAGCGTAGGCGTTACCTGCGCCCATCGCCGTGTTAATACCCGCGTTGGGGCCGCCGCCCATCGCACCGCCAGCGTAATTCATAGCAGCCCCTGTGCCAGCCGTCTGCGCCGCACCAAGCCCCATGACATTAGCACCCGCGCCAGCCTGCATCTGACCGCCTTGGTTAGCCATCCCCATTGCGTTCAACTGTGTCTGGTTAAGACCAGCTAAACCTTCAACGGGCATACCCTGCGCGTTTAGATTTTGCGCTTGAGATCGCACATCGTCGAGATATGGCTGCTGACTTTGGTCAACAAAGGTGTTTGCGCTACTGCTTGATTGGTTTTTACTTTTTGAACCACTAAATGAAAAGCCCATCTTTATATCCTATGCTATTTTAGTCCAACCACTGTCGTAGTAATAAAGACCACGACCACCGCTGGGATTCCAATTTGTACCGTCAGCAAAAACAACCTGCCCAATTTGAGGCTTTGAAGGCTCTGCGTTTATTACTGGTATTGTTGTTGTTTGCGACTCGGTTGAGATTGCCAACCCGACCCTTATTAGTTCGTTACTTATCCATGAACGAAGGTCATTAACCGTATTTGCCGATGTCGGACTTAGCTGATAACTCATCGACCAGCTACCTCCGACACATCAATATCTAGCCCGGTGAGTCGCCAGAAATCTTCAATGTGGTTACTTTCAATTCTGAGCGCGAAGTAGCGTCCAGACGTTCTAACGTCAATTTTGTGATCTGACTCAATGTTATAAATCACAGGTGCTTTCCACTGGATGCCGCCTTGCGGTGAATCGCTGACACCGATAGAAATCGATACCTCACCCTGGCCTTCAATCTGCGGGAGTATTCCAACCATCTGCTTGATAGCGTTATTAGCTTTTCCAAGTACAGTGTCTAAATCTATTTTAGTCGCTTCCAAATAAGCGTTTAACGGCTGACCAGCCGCACCGTGAGTGCTGTTCATCTGAAACAGCTTGCTGCTTTCCGAACCTGCGGCGTAAACACCGATGCCCTTATTGGTTGTGTTTAGGCTAGACGTTGACCAATATTCGTTGCTGTTTGCCCATGTGAGGTTGTTGGCGTCCCACCCGCCAGTCGTGTCAAGTACATCGCTGGATGTCAGAGAGCGAATATTGGGCAGATCGATAAACGTGAAGGCGTTCTGCGCCCAATTGTAAATTAAAGCCCTATTGGCGCTTAAAACATTGTCAGCGTCTTCGTCGGCATAGCATATCCACACTTCTGATTTATCTTCTACGGTGTGGCAGAAGACAGATCGGGTATCTTGAACAGCGTTGAAGAATGTTCTTCGCACTCTTTTATCAACAATTGATTCTTTGCTGTTTCCATCGTGAACATAGATGTCGTTGTTGCCCACAACCAAATGCTTGTTGAAAAAAGCAGCAACCGCCCCTCTGTTAATAATGCCGTCATCAGCAAAAACTTCGCGGAAGCTAAATACAAAAGGTGCGCCGATAAAGTCCATCGCAAATACGCCCGACTCTGCATAAATTATCTGTGAGTTGTTGAGCGGCAACTGATCTATTAATTCGCCATTATTGCCAGACAGAACATTCTCGCCTGCTAGGTTCGTAGTTGATGTAATGCTGTAATCGCCGGGAACAGATGTTGGGTTATATTCGTCCGACCAACGCACGGTGTATGGATGCTTTGTCGATGATGTTTCGTAACCAGCCATAATTAGAAAACTGCGATAAGGCTTTATGCAGTTGCTTGTCACAGTTGAGGGCCAGTTTGGTAAGTCAGCAAATCGTGTTCCAGTTGGCAACATATACTGTGGCGTCTGGCTACCATTATTAAGCATCATAGCAAGACCTAACTGCTCCGACTGCCACCGTGGTGAGTTAGAATAATTAGTAGCGTCACTTGTCTTTGTCACGTTGGTAACTGCCGTACCGTTATACCTATACAGCTTATTCAGAGAACCGATTATGACTGTGTTGTTACCAGCATATCGCCATCCCTGCACATGCGTTGGTGAGAAGGGCAGCGCGTTTGAAATGCTATGCCCCAAGGCTTTGCCAATACGGCCTTCATGGAACTGCACGTTGTTGCCGTCAGGAAACTGCGTCAATTCTAAGTCATAGGGGTCTTGGTCGGTGACTATACCGCCACTGCCAATTTTCCGAAGCGGGACAAATGCCATTATTTAGTAACCAATCGCAATGAAGCTAAAAGTCTTAGCAGTACCGACACCATTTGTGACGGAAAATCCTGTGGTAGATGGTGCAGATGTTCCCAAAGACCAGTTGTCCTGAGTATTTGTTCCGGTGTCCTGCATGCTTGTCACGACTTGAAAACAGGCATTTCCAAAGCCAGTTGGAAAGCTAATAGCGTGATTTACAGCGTTACCGGGTACAGACGCGCTGCCCCACATAATTCCTAAACCATTGCTCAAACTAACATATCCGTTAGCCGTCAAGCTTGATGTTGCGACCTTTAAATAGCTTGCGCCAGAGAGTCCGTCAAGCAGGTCTGCGTCAAGACCGGAGCCTGCACCGTCAACTGTTTTTATTTTATTGAGAACATCAGCCGCTGTGTAAGCACTCGTCGAAACTCTCGCATTAAGCGCAGCGTCAAGTCCGACAATTGTAGATAGCGTGTGTGAGTGGCTATCATTTTTAATTTGTGCGTTAATTTCTATATTCGTAGATCCATCGAAAAACGCTGATCCAGTTAAGTCTGACGCAGAGGCAAAGCCGATAGAACGTGAAGTTTCTAGCTTTGTGGCAGTTGCGGAATTACTAAATGTTTCAAGCTTTGTATTAAGCGCAGCTTGTAGCCCCGTAATATTAGCGATGGTGTGGGTGTGTGAGTTATTCACCACCGTAGCATCTAGCGTTGCGTTTGTGCTGCCGTCAATGCTCACCGAGCCTGATAGGTCGCCAGATAAAAGCAAAGTTCTTGCGGTAGTCCACTTCCCTGCCGAAGTTACTGCGGCTCCCGAAACAGTAGCTTCAATACGCGCTAGTTCAACTCCTAAATCTGTAATGTCAGCCATCTGATGCGAGTGCAACGACCCATCAATAGTGCATGTAATTGTTGGGTTCGATGATCCATCGAAAGACGCAGTTCCTGTTACATCGCCAGCTAAAGCAATCGTTCTGGCAGTCTGTAACTTAACAGCCTGCGCTGCCAAAGTGGCGTTCGATGCGGTGGAGGCATTACCTGTCAGGCTACCAGTAACAGCACCTGAAACTGTAATGTTTCCAACAATAAGATTGGTCGCAGTAAGCTGTGACGCAACAAAGTTTCCACTTGCATCTCTTTTGACCACCGCATTTGCGGTATTCAAATGAGTTGCGGTATTAGCTAGTGCAATACCAGAGTTTATCTGCGTATGCGTTGGAGTAACTGCACCCGCGATGGCTGGAAATGTAAGTTTGATAGCATTTTTTGTAAGTCTAATGTGATTATCGCCATCGCCAACATTGTCACTAGACGTTGGGTTAGTCGCTACTAGTCCATCGATATAGGTTGTCGTTTCTAGTGCCATGTTACTTATTCCTTAGATTCATCAGCTTATCGGCTCCGCGAATACCGAAAGACGATGAGACTGCTATAAATAGCAAATATTGATACCACTCTGGTAATCCACCGAGTGCGTTAAGACCTTCTTTGACTCGCAGGATAATTGCAGGATCATCCACCGCGATTGAGTACCCGATAAAGAAAATTGGAGCCGATAGCACTATTACGAAAAACTCATCTTTATAGCTATCGGCTGACGCAGCAGCCATTTTGGTTTCCCAATCGGCATTATTTTGTATCGTTGACATTGTTGCGTCATGCTTGGCAGCTTTTACTGCGGCCTTATTCGCAAGGTAAGTCTTGCCAACGTCCGTTACTGAGCCTAGAACCATACTTAAAATATTCATTAATACGTCCAAATTACCGGAGTGTCGACGCGGCTATCTACATGCACAAAGGTCTTAGCGACTCCGACAGAAAATCCCATCGCTGTAGCATGTTTGACAATATCGTGCTTCTGCTTACCGCTTGATACTGCTATATCTGCAGCAACGCCTTTGGTGTGATACCCACCACCAGAAAGCTTATTTATTTCAGCCGAATGTGACGTATCTCTAAATCCAGATGTCACGATAAACGGCCATCCGCATGCTTCTCGGAGATGATCGAGTTTTTTGATAAACTCGTCTTCCATGAAGTTAGCACCTGTCTCTTGGCAGTCGAAGTCTGATACGTCAAAGTATTTGTACTCGCTCATAAATATTGTCCTAATACCGCGTCAAGGCTTTCTATTTCACCGCGCTCAGTCATCTGATCTTCGCGTATCCTGCACACTTTTTTAACGTCTGAAACTGCCCTAAAAAATACTAATCTGCGTGGAAGCGATACAAGCGCAAAGAAATCAACCTCAGTTTCTAAATAGGCTCCAGCCTTATTGCTAGTGTGGAATCTCCAATAACGGCATCCGTTAATGACGTTGACGCTATCGCACGTCTTTACCTGACATTTTAGAAAACTGCCGCCGTAGCTTTCAGCTACAAGGTCATATGGGCTTGGAATATTTGGAAAGGCTATCGCCTTGAAATGGCGTTGTAGCACTGCCGCCGCCAGGTACTCGCCAGCTTGGCCGACTTGCAGACAATCCTGATTATATGGGATACACGATCCTTTTGGTTGTATATTCTACCATTAGTTGAATGCATAGCCAAAAATCCGCTACTTTTCAGCTTTATTTACATCTTTTCTAAAAACTCTCTTCACTGTGTCGGTTTCAATAATCCGAATGCCGAGCCATACGATTGTAAAAAGCGAAGCAGTTGGTGGCAGCCATGCTGCAAGGCTTAATACACCTGTTGACGCAGCAGCAATGTCTATAATTTCTTTTGGATCAGCCATTTAAGTAACCTGCGGCAAGTAAATAAAGTAGTAAGCCAACGCTGCGCTCAGAATTACGCAGACAGCACCCAATGCATTTTTGAAAAGTGTGTCAATCTTTGAAATTCTTCGCACCTTCGCCAGGCGTATTTGTTCAAGTTTGAATTTGTGATTTGCTAGGGATTTTGATTGCAAAAACAGCATGTCCCTCCACACTTGATGTGGAACACTGCGCTTCAAAGCTCGCTCTTTCTTTTTGATGTCATCGCGAATCCATGCGAGCGAAAGCGCCTCTTCTTGTGTCAAAACTTTGCCATCCTTGGCATCTGAAGTTTCAGATTCAATCGTTTCAACCGCAGCTTTGCTTGCTGTCAGCGTATCAAAAACCGCAGCGAGGCCAGTCAGGTTTTCACCAGATTCTTTGACAGTTTTTATACCGTCATTGAGAGTCTTGAGTACACCGACCACCACTGTGATTTCAGCGAGCATATTAGTCCCCTAAAGTAGGCCGAGTACTGGGAAACGCATCCGTGGATGGCCATTGACGCAATGCAGTCCTATACGTCAGGATATTGTCACGGTTTGGCCAGTCTGGGGTTTGTGCTGCTGTGTCTGTGGATGACAGTTCGCCATCACGCCATCTACGTCCAGCTTCTGCTGCTGTAGGCTCTACAGGTGTAGGTGCAACCCACTCTTCGTAGTGTTCAAAGTTAGCTGCAACAAACGCAGAATCTGCAATGATGGTGTTTGTGATGTTGCCATCAGCATCTTTAATATTATATTTCATTTCATATCTCCTTTATGGGATGTACTGGATAACGACAATGCCTTCACCGCCACGACCTGTTACGCCTTGCTCACCATTTTTTGTAGTACAAGCACCACCGCCTGCTCCGAAACCCCCATCACCTCCATATACAGACCCGTTCTGAGACATACTTTGAGTGTAAAGGACGCTCCCTCCTCCAGCTAACGGCTCTCCGTCTATTGGCATAGTGGCTGGGCTACCGAAAGCACTGGACTGCTGCCAAATTCCTCTCGCTCCCTTGCCGCCCATTAATTCACCCTCTTTAGAATCCCAAAAGTTTCCTTGAACTTGAGGATAACCTGCGTAGAAACCTGAATTCCATGCTATATTAGTTGCGTTATGAGCAGTTCCTGTGTTTGTTAAATTAACACCACCACCACCAGCATAGGTTTGGCCGTTACCGCCTGTGTAATTTAAATCACCGTTACTTGCAGGAGAACCAGCACCGTATTGAGCGCGACCCCCTCTCTGACCTCCCTCAGCAGTTAAGGTAGAAGAAAGACCTGTACCAGCAACTGTTGAAGTGCCTCCGTCAACACCTGCGATGTTCGTATTTGTCGCGCCGCCAGAGTTGTTAAATGCAGGCGTACCTCCTGAACCTATAACTACAGTAAAAGACCCTGAAGTGGTGACAGCTAGGGTGTTCTTTTTACAGTAACCGCCTGCTCCACCTCCTCGCATATTAGCGGCGTTTTCCCAGCCTCCTAGACCTCCGCTACCTCCAGCACCAATAACGTGAATGCAGATGTTACCGTCCTGCGGAGGAACCCATGTCTGGGACTTTCGTAAAAAGATTGTAGGGAATGACGCAGAGCCACCGCCTGCTGATACGAGTGAACTTAGTGTAGCCATTAGATAAATACCCATGCTGAAGTTGATACACCGACAAATCCAATTGACATATTTGCCACATCGATAGTCAGGTTTTCTGAAGAGCCTGCAATGGTGCTGCTGTTGCGGCCAATGATTGTGTTCACAAAGTTACCTACAGTGACGTAGACCCTCATGCCCACAGTTGGCGTAGGTAGCGTCAGTGTTACACCAGCAGTACCAACAAAGTGATGTGTGTTAGCCGTAGCGTTACCGTTGCTGCCAACAGTAGCGGTGGGAATACCTGCGGCTATAGTAGAGGCTAGAGCAGATGTACCTACAGCACCATCAGCTATTTGCGCGGAGCCAATGCTGTCATCAGCAATTACACCTGCTTTTACTTTTGTTAAAGCCATGTTTTAAACCTCTATAACTGGGCGTGTGTCTGGAAAATTATCACTCGCAGGCCAATTTCTTAGCAATATTCTGTAGGCTAAAATGTTAGCAGCATTAGGATAATCAGATACTGTGGCGGCTATATCAGTGCGAGCGAGTTCATCATTGCGCCAGAAGATTGCTGCTGAAGTTGGCGAGACATGGTCTGCTTGTATCACAAAAGTCATCATTTAATCCTCGTGTAGTTTTGGCGGCCCTCAAGATGATGGTCCGTGTGGTTTGCATTAACGCCAATTTGGTTTTGGTATTTGTATACCTTTTGAGTAGAGTTACCTGCAACATAGAAAGCAGGGCTAACCCAAACAATTCCTTCTGCGCTTGAGTCTTGAGAAGCTACAGAAAAACTCTCATTCTGGTACACGCCTGAAGTACTATATTTATGAGCTTTATCAGAAGCAGTACCGACTACCCAAAGATACGTCCCGTCAAAGGTAATCCCTTTTGGATTGGTTTCTTGAGCAGCAACAGAATAACTTACTCCTTGGTCTACACCAGCAGCGTTAAATTTGCGTATAGTGTCTGTGGCATTGCCTACCACATAAAAGAACGTTCCATCCCATGCCAAATCTTCTCCGTCCATAGTAGTTACAGCGTTATACTCCCAAAATACATTCTGATACACGCCACTAGCATTATATTTACTAACCCGTTTGTACGGAGAGGCTGCATTATTAATCACCCAGAAAAAGCTACC
>Ga0209482_1000605_pt1 | contig 29890 bp, 28 predicted proteins | sample CoawatmetaG10DNA_FD_187512 | JGI IMG/M metagenome (GOLD analysis project Ga0209482, IMG submission 187512) | Marine microbial communities from the West Antarctic Peninsula - Coastal water metaG104-DNA (SPAdes) (version 2) | ecosystem: Environmental > Aquatic > Marine > Coastal ...
ATTTAGCGATTGGATGGCGCAGTCTAATTCAGCACGCCAAAGCCATATCTGCCCCTCTATATGACGGTGATTTAAGCACAGCCCGAGTTGCAGTGAGCCATATTGTAAGCCGTGACACTCAGGACTTAAATGAGCAGGAAATTGCTAAAGCGGCCACAGAATCTGTACTTGAAAATGGTGCTGACGCATTATTTGCAGCCCTGTTTTGGTTTATTGTAGCTGGTATTCCAGGGGTGGTTATTTATCGCCTAAGCAACACCTTAGATGCCATGTGGGGCTATAAAAACTCCCGCTTTTTATACTTTGGATGGGCTGCTGCGCGCTTTGATGACTTACTTAATTTCATCCCTGCTCGCCTCACGGCACTCGCTTACACTCTATGTGGCAGCGTTAATGGGCAAACCCAAAATGCATGGCAAAGCTGGCGTCAACAGGCTGGCACGTGGAAAAGCCCTAATGCTGGCCCAGTAATGGCAGCAGGAGCTGGCGCTATCGGTGTAGAGCTAGGGGGCAGTGCACAGTATCATGGCCACAGCCAACATCGTCCTGTGTTAGGTTCTGGCAGCGCACCCATGGCGGCTAGTATTGATGATGCCTGTGACTTAGTGAACCACAGCCTAGTGCTTTGGCTAGCAGCGATCTGTTTGCTCATTTTTTTGGGGGCAGTGGTATGAGCCTCCTATTTCACGGTGGTGATTTACAGTCAGCGTCTGCTATTTATGGCTGTAAACCTAATGATTGGGTTGATCTATCAACTGGTATTAATCAGCACAGCTACCCTGTGCCAACCATAGACACAAATGCTTGGCACCAGCTACCTTACATAGACCCTGCTTTGAACAAAGCCGCTGGCTCTTATTATGGGGAACACCCCTGCTTAGCAAGCAGTGGCAGCCAAAGTGTTATTCAATTACTACCCTTTATATTGCATCAATTGGGCAACCAGAAAACCACATGGTTACCCAACGTTGGTTATCAAGAACACCGTCAAGCGTGGTCCCAACAAGGTGACGTTAGAACTTACAGTGGGTTAGACAGTCGATTAGCTGCCCAACAAATAGATACGGCGCTACATAATAATGAATTAGGCCATTTAGTCATCATCAACCCTAACAATCCAACAGGCGAAACTTTTAACCCTCAACAGATGCGTTCTTGGGCCCAAAAGCTACATGCGATAGACGGTTTTTTAATAGTTGACGAAGCCTTTATAGACACCACTATGACTGCTAGTCTGCTTACAGAGAAGCTAGCAGATAACATGGTAATACTGCGTTCGGTGGGTAAGTTCTTTGGCCTTGCGGGCATTCGCTTAGGGTTTACCTTTGCAGCTCCAACTGTACTCAATAGTTTGGCCAAGGAGATGGGGCCTTGGTCTGTTAATGGCCCAGCCCAAAAAGTCGCTATTGCAGCTTTAAACGATACGCTATGGCAAACTAATATGCGCACTCAACTGGCGAACGAAGCAATGGCACAACTAAGCCTTTGGCAGCACTCAATGACTCAGTTAGGAGCAGATTTAGCAGCTTCGCACGAATTATTCCGCAGTTTTGTTATGCCACCAGATTTAGCCCAAAGATTACACCTCAATGCTGCCAAAAACGGCATTTTATTGCGCCCAGTTGATATCAACTCAAGCACCAGTTTGTTACGCTTTGGTAATGTTGATTTAAGCCACAGCAGAACACTTGAACACTGCCAAAGATGGATACAACAGGAATCTCCATGAACTTTTTTCCTCTATTTCACAACACCAAACAGTTAAAAGCACTGCTTATTGGTGGTGGGACCGTTGCCAAACGACGCGTTAAATCATTGGTAGACGCAGGCATTGCCTGTGATTTGATAGCTACAGCAGTCGCTGAAGGTGTGACCGAGTTAGTAGAAGGCGCAGGTGGCACCGTAACCATTGGAGCCTATACTTCAGATGAGGCGATGCTAGGCTACAACCTGATTTTAGCACTCACAGACAATCGCAGTGTTAATCACCAAGTCGCTACTGATGCCAGAGCCATGGGTTTATTAGTTAATGTGGCCGATTTCCCTGATGATGGCAATATTATTTTTGGCGCCATCATTGACCGCGCACCGTTAACTATTGCGATTAACAACGGTGGGGCTTCTCCCGTATTATCTAGTATTTTACGTCAGCAATTAGAGCAATTTGTACCCAAAGCCTATGGGCAACTAGCCCGCTTGGTGGGGGCTTATCGCACACGGGTGAAAGAGGCCTTACCAAGTACCACCGAACGGTCAATTTTTTGGCATCAGGTGCTACAGGGACCTGTTGCAGAAGCCGTTTTCTCTGGTAAGCATAGTGAAGCCGAACGCTTGTTAAAAACTCATTTAAGAGAGGCTGATAATGGCCTTGATAAGGTCATGAGTAACGGTGAAGTCTTTCTCATAGGTGCAGGCCCTGGGGATCCAGACCTTCTCACTCTTAGGGCTTTTAGACTGTTACAAAAAGCCGATGTGGTGCTCTATGATGCCTTAGTGTCTGATGGAGTGATGGCTTTAGTGCCAGAGTCTGTAGAAAGGGTATACGTAGGCAAACGCCGCGCTAACCACAGCGTCCCTCAGACGGGTATTAACCAACTGTTGGTAGATTATGCAAAGCAGGGCAAGCGAGTCGCACGCCTTAAAGGTGGAGATCCGTTTATCTTTGGCAGAGGCGGGGAAGAAATTGAAACGTTAGCCGAACAGCATGTGCCCTTCCAGGTAGTACCTGGGATTACTGCTGCCAGTGGCTGCTCTGCCTATTCTGGCATTCCTCTCACTCACAGAAACTATGCCCAATCTGTGCGGTTTGTAACGGGGCAATTACGCGATGGCAGTGTAGATCTACCTTGGCCAGAACTAGTTGTAGAAGGACAAACCTTAGTTTTTTACATGGGCTTAAAAGGTTTACCTATTATATGTGAAAGACTAATTAGTAATGGCATGGACGAAAAAATGCCCGTAGCCTTAATAGAAAAAGGCACTACCCAGGACCAGCGAGTGTTGGTGTCAGAACTGGGTCAATTACCTGCAATGATCAAGGAGGAGCAAGTGATGTCTCCTTCACTATTTGTGGTTGGGCGCGTTGTTAGTTTACATGATAAACTGGCGTGGTTCACATCCTCTAGGGACGTCTAACATGCAGCTTTGGCTAGTAAAGACAGACCTAGATAACGTTACTCATAATAGCCACTCTGGCGAATAAGCCCCACCCTAGCAGGATGCTACAATGCCCATTACACATCAACTATTAGCGGTTTTTGTTGCCCTAATCTGGGGTACTAATTTTGTATTTATTGAACTAGGGCTAAACGATCTGCCGCCATTTTTATTTGCTAGCTTACGCTTTACTTTTGCCGCCTTACCCCTTGTTTTTATATTACCTCGCCCTGCAGTACCATGGCGTTATCTGATAGCGTACGGTTTTTTTATTGGCTTTGGTCAGTTTGGCTTACTTTTTTGGGTGATGGGCAGCCACATGTCCCCTGGACTAGCCTCCTTAGTCATTCAGGTACAAGCTGTGTTCACTATTGTGCTGGCGCTAATGTTATTTAAAGAAACCATTCGCATGCCGCAAATTCTTGCGCTAGTCATTTCTTTTGCAGGTATCCTACTCATTGCTGTTCAAGGTGACACCGATGCTACACCTATAGGCTTAACCATCATATTAATCGCAGCTCTAAGCTGGGCAGCTGGTAACTTAGTTGTTAAGCGTTCTGGTAAGGTCCATATTATTGCTTTTTTAGCATGGTCCTCTCTATTTGCAGTTCCTCCACTGGCTCTCATGTCGTATTACTTCGAAGGGCCTGCTTTCATAGGCCAAAGCCTAGCTTCTGCACATTGGCAAGCTTGGAGTATTGTGTTGTGGCAAACTATCGGTAACACGCTGATCGGATATGGATTGTGGAATTTTTTATTACAACGCCATGCAGCTGCATTCGTAGCGCCTTGGGCATTGCTAGTACCTGTTTTTGGTATGGCTGCCTCCAGCACTTTCCTGGACGAGAGTATGCCTTGGTGGAAATGGATTGCTGCAACCTTAATTATTGCCGGGCTCGTCCTCAATTTGCGCTCAACACCAGCGTCTGCACCCATAAAAATTAATTAGGCCCATTATGCATTTTCTTCCTCGCCGCGTGCAGTATTTACTAACATTGACGCTAGCACTATGGTGTTTACAAGGACTTTTTCGGTTGTTATTTTGGGGTTTTCTATCTGAGCTACCCATAGCCGCTGAAGGCTATTTATTAAAAGCTTATTGGATAGGCTTACGTTTTGATTTAAGGGTTTCTTTATTGGCAGCTTTAACCACCTTACCGTGGCTATTTTTGCCCCGTTTTAGTGCTGTAAACTACCCCCTTTTGCGCCGCCTGCTAGGGTATTGGTTTGGTATTATCTTGCTCATCATACTGGTGATGTATGTCTTGGACGCTGGCCATTACTTGTACCTTGGCAAACGTATAGATGCATCTATATTGCGCTTTACCAGTGACCTTAGCATCTCTACTTCCATGATATGGCAATCTTATCCCGTGATTCAAATCTCCCTGGTCATGGCTGTGACTTGGGCTTTGGGTTATTGGTTACACTATCAATTTCTTTTGCCTTTACTGAAACAAAAAAAGAGTCACAGACGCTGGTACAGCAATTGTATTCACCTTGTGGTTATTGCTGCGTTATTCTTATTGATACTGCTAGGCCGCTGGTCTTTAGTTCCTTTAAGGTGGAATCACGCTTTTTTTAATGGCAATGCTCAGGTTGCAGCCCTTGGCTTGAATCCATTTGTATGGATTTATGATACCGCAAGGTTCAACACTAAAGCTGCGATTAAGGAAGATTTAACACCTTACTTTGGCACACTTTCCAATTTACTAGGAGCAGATTTTCCAAGTAGCGGTGTTGCTGCATTAGACCGCTGGGAAACACCTTTAGCACCAGTAGTGGGAGCTCAACAAACGACGCCTAATATAGTTATTGTGTTTATGGAAAGTCTGGGAGCAAGCCATATTGGCGCTTATGGCAACAAATTAAATCCCACACCCAATCTAGATGCCCTCATTAAACAATCTCGGTGGTATCCTCACTTTAACGTTCCAGCGAGGTCTACAGCCAAAAGTGTATTTACCTCCATTACTGGCATTCCTGACGTATCAGCAATAAAAACTGCCACTCGCAATCCTTACATCACACATCAGCGCTCAGTCATTAATTCCTTTTCGCAACACGAAAAGCACTATATGTTGGGCGGTAGCGCTGGCTGGGCTAATATGAGCGCGCTCATCAACAACAGCATTCAGGGTGTGAACTTATACGAAGAGAAGTATTGGAGCTCCCCAATCGTTGATGTTTGGGGCATTTCTGACCATTCTTTATTCAATGAGGCGAGCGCCATTCTTGGCCAAGCTCAAACACCATTTATAGGCTATATTCAAACTGCTGCTAACCATTCACCTCATACAATTGCAGATGATCAGAGTGGTTTTGTAAAACAACAACGTAGTGACGACGAGCTGAAAGATAATGGTTTTATTAGCATCGCTGAGTTTAATGCTGTTCGATTACTAGACCATAATATTGGCAAAATGTTTGAGCAATTTAAGCGTAATAATTTATATGACAACACTATTTTTGTTCTTTTTTCAGACCACCAGGCCTCATCAGCTAAAGTGGAACATTTACCTGACTATATTTTTCAGTTTGGTATTGCAGAGTTACCAGTGCCCTTAATCATTCATGCGCCTAGCATGATCGATCCAGAAATTGACACTACTTTTGGTAGTTTGCCAGACCTTTTGCCCACTATTGCCGGATTATTTCCAAAGCCTTACCTCAACACTACATTAGGCCGAGATTTATCGTGGGCCAAAGGCAAAGATTTGCCTGCTTATGGTTTTGTGCAAGACACCCGTACAAGTGTTGCGGTTAACGGCAAGCAAATCGCCAGTATTAATCACATTACTGGAAAGGTAGTGAGTGCGGATATAGACGATCAAGGCGTAGCTCACATTTCTGACAAAGCCAACCCTTTGGCCACTGCGGCTAAAGCCTATTACCTAGCTGCACAGTACTTACTCAAAGCAAACGTCAAAAAAGCGCAAAACTAGATCACCTAAAGTGTATTAGTCACCACGAGAAGTTAGTATTAACTAATAAAATAATTAAACACAGTAAAGCCGCCAAGACCAGACGTACCCAAACCAATACCTAACTGAAGGTAACCTACAAACCGCTCAATGTGCTTGTTAGAAAAGTTAAACGGAAGGCTAATGGCCACTGATAAAAGAGCCATACCGGCAATAGACCCAATGCCAAACAACAGCATGTAACCCATGCCTACCCAAAAATTTTGCGCCGCATTTAAGGTTAATACCACCAAGGCGGCTGAACCCGCCATGCCATGCATTACACCTACCATTAAGGTGCGTATTGGAAACGGGCTCTTGTGCTTATGTTGGTGAGCACTCACATTGGAGCTATCCTCATTTAAGTCGTGCTGATGAGCATGAATGTGTCGTTTGCCATGGTGTTGGTGGACATGAACATGAATCCCCTTATGGCCCATTCGCCACAGCACATCTAGGCCCAAATACAGCAGCATAAATCCTACTGCACACTCTAATATGGCCGCCGTATGATCAGGAATTAAGGTGTCCGCCAGTAAGGCCGCAGTGCCAAAGGCAAAGAGGGTGAAGGTGTGCCCCAAACCCCACACAGCGCCATGACGCAATGCCGCAGACTTACCCTGCTTTTGTGTCACGATTGAAGCCACAGCAGCGACATGATCAGCCTCTAAAGCGTGACGCAAACCAATCATAAAGCCCACTAACAAAACACTTATTTCCACTTCACACCCTTTTATTTAACAGATGACGTCATCACTTATTAACTCAATGCCTTTAACCGATATATTGTTTTATTTACGTGTTGGTGATTCTGAGCGATCACTACCTCACCACCCAGTGTATGCAGCATTACTTGGGTTTGTTGCCCATAAATACAGCGCCTAAAACTTAGATAAGATTGTTCATTACCACCTTTGGTTTCCAGCCCCACAAACTTATAAAGCTCAGGTAAACTAAAATTAAGACCTTCGGCCGTTATTTTTATGGCAGTGTCTAGGTCAGCTAACCTAAGCTTTAGCGCCTCTGGATCTAACAAGTAGGTGCCAAAAACAGATTCAAGCACATAGTCATAGGTTAGCTGCGTAGTGGCCACAATATTAAGCTTTGATAAACCGCTTAGCGACGTAGCCTGTTAGGCTACCCAAGACGATCCAGAATAAGCCATTGGCCAGCGCTGTGGCGAAGACAAATTGCGATTGCAGGCCTTCTAAGGTCGCCACAGCTTGTGCATCTGGGTGCAAAAAGCCAGTAGTTTCTGGGTGGGGCGCACCCACAATCCAAGGTGCAGCAATAAATACCAGTGCTACACCCTTAGTAATACCTGGCAAAAAGATTAGGCTTGCAATACCTAAGCCTGTAGCCATAACAGCTAAAAACCACCACGATTGACGACCTTCAATTGCAGCTGCTTCCATACTTGGGATCTCTGGAGAAAGGCCTAGTGCTGGAACCACAAAGAACGTTAAGTAGCCAGCCAAACCCCAAAAAATGCCACTCAGCCAAGAAATGTTCAATTCAGCTTTATCGCGCGCCACAAACATGCAAGCCAACAAGATCATGGTAAAACCAAAGGCTGACAAAACATTAGATAGTATTGTGAAACCCACACGTTCAAACCCATCTGTTGGAGCCCAAGCTTCATCATTGTGGGTGTGTGAATGGCCATCATGGAAGGCAGCAGTCACTTCGGGTTGCGCAATTTCAAACACTTCGGCTGCATAAATAATGGGCGATACATGGAGGGCTTGAACAGCACTCAAAACTAAACCTGCAACCAAGGCTATAGCTAGTGCAGCTATCACCATAGAACGAAACATAAAGTTAACCTAAAACAGGGCTGTCGCCCTTAGTGGCAAGGAAATGCAAAAGAGTGGCGAGTATCGTGAGCTGCATTGTGTGCCACATCCATTGGTGCAAAACCAACACCCATTAGTACCACCATGCCTAAAATTGCAGCAGCGGCCATTTGTACATTGGTGCTCGCTAATACCTGGCTTGGTGCAGTTGTATTAGCCTTGGATGTAACTGTCGTCATTGTCATATATTCCTCCACGTGCTCACCCGCACGATAAAAATTAGTGTTAGCGGGTATTAACCCATAAGTTGTAGGCCGGTCTCCGGGCTAACAAGCAATGCTTGTTTACCGTTGCGGGGGCAGCACAGTTCTTATTTTGACTGTTTCCCGTTAAAGCTAAATTCGTGTAGCCACCTACGGGGCCTACTTTATGCCAAATCGGTTAGACTTTGAAGCCTTAATGCGAGAGGTTTTATTCAACACGCGACTCTTCGCACAGAATTACCCATCAAACCTGCGACCTAACAGGGTAATCGACAGTGTATTTTTACTCAAATGTAACACCAACCACTCGAAAAAGCGTCTCTAGCGATGGTATGATGGTCGGCTAAATGACACACCTATTAATAATGAGAAAATTATGACTGCGTTCGGCACACAATTTGTCCCTGAAATGGCTTTAACCACTTTTGACGGCAACAAATGGAGCACGCCAAGTTTAGTGCCAAGCGACAGTATTTCCTTTCACCCTGGGGCCCATGTATTGCATTACGCGAGTACTTGTTTTGAGGGATTAAAGGCGTTTCGTCACCCCAATGGTAGCAATCACATATTCCGCATGGACCAAAATATCGAACGCATGGCACAAAGCAGCCGTTTGTTATTTTTACCAGCAGTAGATACAAGCATGCTTAGAACCATGATCCTTGATTTAGTGAGCCGTTATGCCGATGAAATTCCTGCGTTTCCAGGCACCCTATATTTGCGCCCCACTCACATTGGTACAGAAGCTGCAATTGGCAAAGCAGCAGCGCCTTCGAGCCAATCTATGCTGTATGTATTGGCTTCTCCAGTAGGGGATTATTTTGCTGGAGGTGATGCCACATTGCGCATACTTATCGATGAAGTAGGCATGCGCTGCGCACCACACATGGGCATGGTGAAAGGTGGAGGTAACTATGCCAGTGCCTTACAGATGGTAAATAAGGCGAGGGTTGAGCATAAGGCTGACCAAGTATTATTCTGCCCCGATGGTGATGTACAAGAAACAGCAGCAACCAACTTTATGTTGATTGAAGGTAATGAGCTAGTGACTAAAGCATTAGATTCTACCTTTTTACATGGGGTTACACGAGCATCTGTGCTCACTTTAGCTGCTGAAATGGGCCTGACTGTAAGCGAGCGCAACCTCAGCGTGGCTGAGTTAATTGAACGCAGTGCTCGGCCTGGTGCAGAGGCTGCTCTCTCAGGCACTGCTGCCGTACTCACGCCAGTGGGCACATTAATACACCAAGGCAAGGACTATACCGTAGGTACTGGCAAACCTGGCACAACGACACTAAAGCTTCGTAAAGCCTTAAATGACATCCAGTTTGGCCTCGCTGAAGATCGCTTTGGTTGGTTAACCCAAGTTTCATAAATTATCACAGGCAATGCCTTATTAGTTAGCCCAGCACTGTTCCTGTGCTATTCGGGTTTATTTTACGATTACGAGAAAATACGCCCAAATTAATGGGACGGCCAGAATATTTAAGGTTAAACACCACAGGGTCTTGATCGTGGTCATGCCCGTCTTCACATGCAATAATTAATTGTGCCATCATCTCACTGACGATAGGCGCGTTTTTAAATTGGTTGCCACTGGTGCCAATAGCCATGTAATAACCAGGCACACAAGATTTATCATATATTGGGGCCCAGTCTGGGGTCACATCATACAATTCAACCACTCCTTTAGCCTGGTTGGGAATAGGCAGGGTTTGGATGCGTTGAGCTAGACGCAAGGCCTGCACCCGCCATTGATCTGTAAAATCTTTATTGTAGTCATCCGGATCAACCCATTGCTGATCATCGCAGTCAGGGTCTTCACTACCAATAAGTATGTGATTACCTGTTTCTGGACGACAATAGGCATGAATATCACTGTCTGAACAAACGCAGCCTTGTTGTTCAAAATTAAAGCCTGCAGGTGAAGGCACATGCGCCACTTCGTGTCGCAAGGCCCGAGTAGTTATGTTCATATCTTTCTCAGCATCCACCATCGCATTTATTTTTGCTGAATGAGGCCCTGCTGCATTCACTACAACAGGGGCATCAATTTGATCTCCATTGACCAAAGTAACACCAACAACCCGCCCATCTTGCTGCCGTATAGATGCCACTTTAGTGTTAAATTGAAAACTTGATCCTTGGGCCTCAGCAGCCCGCTGTAGGTTATGTGTCGCCAATTGTGGGTCACTGACATAGCCGCCATCAGGGAAAAACACACCACCGCCAATTTTTTTGCCATTAGCTTCACCAAAGCCTTCATCGTCTGGACGCTTAGCCGGCGTATAAGAGTCTAAGTTAAAAATAGGCATACGGGCTAGATACTGCGCCTGATCCAATTCTTCGTAAGGGGCTCCAATGGTGTCTAAAATAGCCATAGTAGGCCGCAAGTGTTGATTATTATCAGTTTTTGCCACCAAACAACCTACAGCATGGTACTTGATGTGGCCTCGTTCATCCTCCACCTGCAAAAACTCACTCCAGTCACTCCAATACCGGTGGCTTTCATGAGCTATAGCACTGGTCTCAATAGTGGAGTAATAGGGCCTAATAATGGCGCAGGAGCCGCTAGTGCTGCCATAGCCTGCGGCTGGTAAGGAATCAATATTAAGTGTTTTTTTACCTTTTCGAGCTAAACCCAAGGCGATAGCTGCACCAATAATACCAGCGCCTATAATAATAGCGTCATACTTTTTATTCATGAATTTATCCTCTTTAAGCTCTATGAGCCACTCCACGTTTAGGTTATAGCAGATTTAATTCTGGCCAACATTGTCCTACCTTAGCAATAGCACTAAAGTTGCACGCCATTAAGTGCCTGTCTTGCAATAAGGCCACGCCATCAATTTTGACAGTGGGGTCTTCCACCATGCCGCAGATTTCACCCGGCGGGTAATTACCACAGGTGTGAAAGTGCAAAAAGCGAGGGCTTGTAAACATAGTGTTAGACCAGCGGTCTAAATCTGCCTGTGGGTTCGATGGGTGCGCTGTAGCCGGATGAAACCCAAAATGCCAGGAGTCTACTAACCACGGATCAATATTCAACTGACTTGCCACTTTTTTATAATGGTCCTCAACAGCAAGGATGTCAGCTGCATCGCCTTGAAATGAACTAATCACCCCTTTGTCTATTACTGCAATAATACCCTGGGGCAAAGGTAGGCAAGCAGGTGAATATACTTTGGAAGCAGTTGGAGCTAAGCCATGGCGAAATGCAACTTGGCCACTGAAGGTATTGGCAGAAATGGGTTTACTAACTGCCGCTGGAAAGCGAACCACTGCAACATCTGTAGAGGCTTGGCCTACAAATTTAGACGGCTTTCCCAGCAACTGAGTACCAAAGGGGCAAGTGATTTCAATATGTTTGGCACTATCAAAAATCTCATTAACTGCTATTTTTAGCGCCATCATTGCCGCATGGGGCACGGTACCCAAACCACTTTGCATCTGTTCCTTAGTGCGGGCGTATGTCATCAGTTTTCTTGGCCCTTGATCATTAGTCTCAAACCTATCTTGATCGCCAATACGTGCTAAAAATATAATCCAATCCCAATGCTGCTCTTTTAACATCTGCTCTAATTTCGGGTGTGGGCTGTTAGTTGGCTCTTCAACCTCTAGCACCTCAACCACCACACCAAGCTTATCAACTGCAAAGGCTGAAAGTGCTTTGGGTAGATCGCTATCGTACCAACCATACTTTGGGTTTTCCTGCACCAGAAGCACACGCTCCCCTGGCTTTAGGTCAATTGCTCCTTGCAAAAGATTGGTTAACCCTAAGTCTAAATTGGTTTTCATCGCCGCTCTGCCTGCACCGTTAAAAACGTAAAGGTTTCAGTGATGACTTCGGTAAAACCATGGCTTAATTCTGCATCAACACTAATGCTATCCCCGGGATTCAGTACAAAATCGCGTTGGCCGTATTGGTAAATAGCTTGCCCTTGCAAGGCATAGACAAACACAACACCATGGCTAAGATACCGCGGTGGGTGAGCTTCCTGCCTTACCAGAGTCACAGACCGGGCCTCAAATTGCAGTTCGTTGCGGGTGTGCAAGGCTAAGCTAACATATTGATGGCTATGCTCACCCACTAATCGTGTAGAGACTAAGCCCTCCCCACTTTTAACATGAGTATAGTCCGAATGCTCCGTTGCAATTTCTCGAAAAAAACTCACTAACGGCACATTGAGGGCTTGGCTAAGAGCATCCAAAGTGGCCATGGAAGCAGATGCCTGGCCACGCTCAAGGCGACTAATCATGGCGGCTGATACCCCAGATTTTTGTGCTAGAGCTCGTGCAGTAAGGCCCTGAGACTTTCTGATATCTCGCAAAGCTGAACCAAGGGCAACATCAAGATTGTTAGACGAAGGTAAGACACTCATGACTTAATCCCGATATGAAAAGGCTTTTTTAAAACGTCGCTGCAGATAATCACCACAGGTCATGGCAGGAAGATCTCCATCATATCGATCCCCCATAATGGATCTCGGATCGATCACAGTTTCTGGGTTTGGGTCATAGGCCATTACAATGGATAAGCGCTCATAGCCCGAACTGTTGATGACGCGATGTGGTGTTGATTTGTAGGCACCATCAGTCCAATGACTAAGTAAATCCCCCACATTAATGACCAAGCTACCTTCAATAGGTGGAGCCTCTAGCCAATCACCATTGACGTCTTGCACCTGCAAACCACCTACGTGGTCTTGGCAGAGCAACGTTAAGGTGCCAAAATCTGTATGTGGTCCCACTCCGAATTGGTTAGGATTTGTTTCGTCTTGATTGGGATAATACACCAGTGATGCACGACTTAAGGGGCGCTGGGTGGTCTGTAAAAAAAAGTCCTCCTTTAGCCCAAGGCCTAGGGCGAAGCCACGCATAAGATGATGTGCGACTTGATGAGCTTGGTTAAAGTAGGCCTTGCCTAAGCTTTCAAGTTGAGGTGCGAAGGCTGGCCACCGGTTGCTACCTCTTAGTGAGTGATCCCCAAGGTGGTGAGCATCTTCAGCCCCCCAAATAAAACTTTCTTTAAAATCTGTTAGCGCATTATCATCCATTTTAGCCTGCCCAGAACCCAACCAACCTCGGTGATTTTTAGACACAATTACAGATTGCTTTTTCTCATCTGACGCACGAAAAAAGGTTAATCCAGATTGGTAGAGTTGGCCAATAAGATGAGGGTCCATGCCGTGACCGGTCACATACAAGAAGCCCAAATTCTGGCTTGCATGATGAAGGCTTTTTGCCACTTCCATATCCACTTCACCCGATACCAAAGAAGAGATGTCAATGACTGGTATTTGATCAGCACTGACACGCTTTACCTTATTCATGATCAGTCAACACTCCCACTATAGTAACCGACAATATCTCCGTCTGTTGTCACTCCCAAGCCATTCAAACACCGGTTTACATAGCAAAAGTAGCCTATAATTTGATTAGCCTCTAAAATTTCACCATCATCAAGCCCAGCATTTTGTAGGGCTTGCACGTCTGTTTTCACCATAGCCCCTGGCGTGAGGGTCAACTTTTGGGTATAGAGCATCAACGCCAATTCAGCACCCTCAAAGGCCAATTCAGGATGTTGCTGCCGAAGCGCATTCTCTACAGCTAGAGCTCGTTCTGGACTGCCTATTAAGTGACTGGCATTGGCCCAATGATTTGCATAAGAATAGGCACATTGATTGAGCATGGAAACATAAGAACCAATGACCTCTTGCAACCACATAGGTAGGGTGTTGGCGTCATCGTGTAATGCAGCACGATATAATTTTATATGGCCAAGCATGGTATTAGGTCGCAAAGAGTGGACCCTCATCACGTTGTCCACTGTGCCGTGAGGAGTTCGAGCCAAGCTCAAAGCATCCATTAGCTCTGGGCTTGCAACCTCATCATTAATCATTTCTATCCAAGCACTCATTAACTTAGCCTCCTCTACCTTTCATCGCTTTGCATGCGCGACTCAAACCAACGAAACACCCCAGACACTGCTAAAATTAATACCAAATATTCGAGCACTAAAATAGTATAAATTTCTAGCGGGCGGTATTCAGTCACTACAAGCTCATTAGCCTTGCGAGTCAGTTCCTGCATCCCAATAACTGAGACCAAAGATGACATTTTTAACATGTACACAAACTGGTTCCCCAACGCTGGCAGGATTCGTTTGATGGCCTGCGGCAAAATCACAAACCGCATTGTGTCTGCGTAATTTAGCGATAAGGTACGAGCCGCTTCGTATTGCCCCCGGTTGACCGACTGTATGCCAGCACGAAAAATCTCTGCTTGAAATGCGCTATCTGATAAGGCTAAAGCAAGAACACCTGCGCCAAATACACCAATACTAATACCCATTAACTGGGGCAACCCGTAATACACCCACAAAATTAATACAAGAATAGGAACAGCTCGAACTACTTCAACGTAAACTCGGTTAAACCGACGCCAGCCCTTTGAAGAAGACATCCCAGGTAGTGCCACCGCTAAGCCAACCACCATAGAGATCGCGATAGCCGTAAATGACATAAGTACAGTTTGCTCTAACCCACTTAATAAAAACTTAAGGTTTGTAAGCCCCGACTTCTTAGTGGGGTCAACAACATACCAGCCCCACTGATCGCTACAAGACGATAATAAAGGAAGGCTTATTAGTAATAATATTAGTCTCGTCATTTTAGGCCTTTTAATGATGTAGTATTTTGGCTAAAAACTGTTGGCAACGCAGGCTCTCTGGAGCACTAAAAAACTTTTCAGGGGGCGATTGTTCAACAATTTTCCCTTCGTCCATGAATACCATTGTGTCTGCCACTCGCTTGGCAAACCCCATTTCATGGGTAACACATATCATAGTAATACCACTATCAGCCAACCCCACCATCACCTCCAACACCTCGTTAATCATTTCTGGATCCAATGCTGATGTGGGTTCATCAAATAATATGATGTCAGGTTCCATACACAAACTTCTAGCAATGGCTACCCGCTGCTGCTGGCCACCTGACAGTTGGCGAGGCAGTTTGTCAGCTTGTTCTGGAATTTGAACGCGATCTAAACATACACGAGCCCTAGTTTCTGCTTCAGCCCGGCTTAATTTGCTCACCCGCATGGGACCCAGAGTCAGGTTTTGCATGACTGTAAGGTGAGGGAATAGGTTAAATTGCTGAAACACCATACCAATACGTGCTTCACGCCCACCATTATTTTCCATTGTCGCTATGGACACATTGCCTGAATGAATGTCTTCCAAGCCATTGATACAACGAATTAAGGTCGATTTACCAGAGCCAGAAGGTCCACAGATAACCATTTTTTCACCTTCATGAACCTGCAAAGACACCCCGTCCAAAGCCTTAAAGGTACCAAACACTTTGTCGACGCCCTGCATGTTAATGACCGGACGTGAATGGGTTGTTGCCATGTCACTTATCTCCTGTTAAATCGCTCAAATAATGGTAGCACCGGATTTATTTAAGTGCAATAAATCAATTTTGTTGCAATTTCTTTCTACTCCTGCAATTATGTTTAACCTAAAAAATAAAATTAAATAGGATAATTGCCATGAAAAACATGAAGAAATGGGCTTTCGCAGCTGCTCTTATAATTGCTGCCACACCATCGATGGCTGCATCAGCACTGCAAGATATTTTGAGTGAAGGTGTATTAAAAGTTGGCACCACGGGAGATTGGAACCCCATGACGATGAAAGATCCATCGACCAACTCCTACAAAGGATACGACATTGATGTGATGACTGAGTTGGCGAAAGACCTCGGTGTTGAAGTCGAATTTGTTGCAACCGACTGGAAAACCTTGGTCAGTGGAGTGACCTCTGGTAAATACCATATGACCGGTTCAGCTTCTATTTCACCAAAACGCGCCAAAGCAGCTGGCTATTCCATTAGCTATTTTTCATTGGGAACTGTGCCTCTTACCTTAACCAAGAATGCGGACCGTTTTCGTGACTGGGCAGATCTGGATAAAGCTGATGTGACTGTTGCTGCTACCTTGGGCACTACTCAAGAAAGCCAAGTAAAGCAGTTCTTTCCTAATGCAAAGCATCAGATTGTTGAGGCCCCTGCACGCGACTTCCAAGAAGTATTGTCTATGAGAGCTGATGCCCATATCACGTCTAATGTAGAAGCTAAAACTTTGGTGCAAAAATACCCACAGCTTATGATCGTACCCGTGTCTAAGCCTAAGGCTCCTACACCCATTGCGATGCTTCTCCCACAAGCAGACCAAGTATGGATTAACTACGTCGATACATGGATTCGCCTAAAGCAAGAACGTGGTTTCTTTGAAAAAATTGGTGCTAAGTGGAACCTTGCACTATAACAGGACGTTCTAACAAGGAGCTGGGGCAAAACCCCAGCCTACCTTTGGCAGGCCTGTGTATGTATGGTGTGCCTGTAAGCTTGTATTGCGCTAAGATGAGACTGCTGATGCGCTTTAAAAGACTTACATGGGATGAGCTGCCACCTCCTGGAGGTTATGGGTCAAAAGCTTATAAAGCATTGGTTCCAGCCGGCAGTTTGCCTGCCCTTCAAGTAGGAGAGCAGATTATTGCTGACTCAGAGGCCATTGCTGAATACCTTGAAGAAAGCGTGCCGCTCCCACCAGCCTTGCCTACAGACCTGATGGAGCGGGCACAAGTGCGTGCCTTAAGCCGCTTTCACGACACTCAGTTAGAGCCGTGTGTGCGCGCATTATTTTCAGACATTGGTCAACCACACCCTCACGCTAAAGCGCTAGAACAACTGCAACAGCGCCTGCAACAGTTATCCAGGGCATTAGCATTACGTCCCAATATCCAGTTTTGCCTTGCTGACTGTGGCCTTATTGTGACCTTGGAATGGGTCACTGTAATGTATGGAAGCTGGCAATTACCTCTCCCTTTTACGAAAATCATTACTGACTATAAGCAAACCATGGAAGAACTTCCTTGGGTCGCAATGGAGTTAGATAAATACAGGCCCTTATTAGCACAATGGATACAAGACAAGAACCCCTAGAGCTAAGCCAACTTAGTTGGCCAGAGGTTGAAAGGTATATTACTACTGGCAAACCACTATTATTACCCCTTGGCTCATTTGAGCAACATGGCCCAATGGGCCTTATGGGCACGGATTATCTATGTGCCCAAAGTGTTGCAATAGCAGCTGCTGGAATAGCTGGCTGGCTGGTCGCACCGCCATTGGTTTATACGCCAGCTCCCTTTAATATGGCCTTTGCTGGAACTGTTTCGGTATCAGTGCCCACTTTTACCCTACTGCTAGAGGAAGTATGCAGATCTTTTATAAGCCACGGCTTTAAGCAAATTTACCTACTTAATGGCCATGGTGCTAACATTGAACCAGCTCGCCAAGTTATCAACAACCTTGCACCCCATACTATAAGGTTACGCAGTTGGTGGGACTTTGAAGAGGTGCAAAACCTACGACAAAGGGCCTTTGGAGAATGGGAAGGAATGCATGCTACGCCTGCAGAAATTTCTATTACCCAGGTTCATCACCGTAGGTTAGACCCCCATTTAGCCATAGATCCTCCTGTGCTGTTAAGTGAGGCTTACATCAAAGCCCACAGTGGTGATCGTCACGCAGGCCCTATCAGCCACCAACGCAGTTTCCCAGACGGCCGTGTAGGCTCTCATTCAGCCTTAGCCAAACCTCACATTGGCACCCAACTTATAGCACTTGCAGCACAAGCCATTGTCGATGAGCTAGGTGACACTCTAGGCTAGCTTTGCATGCGCTTTGACTGAGGGTCAAACAAAGGCTTGCTAAACAGCTTTGCTGGTCGCATTTCACCTAAGATTTCGATCTCGAACGTGGCCCCCTCGACAATCATCTGCGTAGGGACAAATCCCAGTGCCACAGATTGTTCACTAAAGTGAGCATACCCCCCAGAGGTCACAAAACCTACCACGTTACCATCTTTCCATATCGGTTCGTCTGCCACTACATCAGCATCAATTGCATCTACTATAAAGCTTACTAACTGGCGCTTTGGGGGCTCTGCTAGCTCTTTAAGAGCAGCGGCCTTACCAATATAATCAGCCTCTTTTTTGTAATCCATAAACCGATCCATACCCGTTTCCATAGGGGTGTAATCAGGTTTGTATTCTCTCATCCAAGACCCAAAAGACTTTTCTAACCGCAGGCTCATCATAGCGCGCATACCAAAGGGTTTAAGATCAAACGCCATACCCTCATTAGCTAAAGTATGATACAAGCTTATTTGCTGCTCGACTGGCACATAGATTTCGTAGCCTAAATCGCCGGTATAACTTACCCGTTGAACGACAGCATCACACTGGCCCACCTCAATTTTGCGCACTGATAAAAATGGCATAGCGCTATGGGAAACATCAAATCGAGTGCACGCAGCGAGCAGCTCACGAGCCTTTGGCCCAGCAATTTGAAAGCCGATACGGCTCATAGAAATATTTTTTAAGTCCACGTTTATCGCTGGCAAATATTGCTCAAACCAACGCATGTGAAGGTCTTGGGCTGAAAAAGAAGCAGTGAGTTGGTATTCATTTTCAGCCAAGTGAGAAATAGTAAAGTCACCCATGAGCTTACCTGATGGGCTTAGCATAGGGCTTAAAGTAATACGCCCAAGTTGAGGTAGCTTGCCTGCCATCACACTATCTAACCATGCACCAGCACCTTCACCCGTGACTAGGTATTTACCAAAATTATGTACCTCGTTAATACCTACCGAATTACGCACGGCTCGGCACTCATTCCCAATAGCAGTAAAGGCATTAGAGCGTCTAAAGCTTGGGGTTTCTTCCAAGGACTCACCCTCAGGGGCGAAATAATTCACATGTTCCATGCCATAACCTTGCCCAAATACAGCCCGTTGCTGCTGCCAGATGGTATAGGCTGGAGTAGTATTGAGTGGCCGGCCCGCTGGTAACTCCTCATTAGGATAAGAAATACTAAACCGCTTCTGATAGTTTTCTCGTACCTTGTTACGGGTGTACGCCTTGGTGCAATAGTTGCCATAGCGCGCTATGTCCATGGCAAACACATCTCGTGAAGGCTCCCCATGCACCATCCACTCGGCCAAACTTAAGCCCACACCGCCGCCCTGGCTGAAGCCCGCCATCACGGCGCAGCAAGACCAGTAGTTTTGTAATCCAGGTATAGGGCCAACCAAGGGATTACCATCTGGTGCAAAAGTAAATGGCCCGTTGACAATAGACTTAATACCGGCAGTTTCTAGACAAGGGAAACGTTTAAAGGCAAACTCCAAAGAATCGCCGATGCGATCAAGCTTGTTGTCTAAAAGCTCATGACCAAAGTCCCAACGGGTGCCATCTACGGCCCATGGGTCACAGTCTTGCTCGTAAATACCAATCACCAGGCCTTTGCCTTCTTGGCGTAAGTAACTTTCCCCTGAAGGGTCCATTATATGAGGCAGCTCTTGATCACGGGTAAACACCTGGGGCAAATCATCAGTAATTAAATACTGATGTTCCATGGGGTGAAGAGGCAAAAATACACCCACCATCTCACCCAATTCACGGGCCCATAGGCCGCCCGCATTAACCACATGTTCAGCATGAATAATACCGTTTTTGGTGGTCACATCCCAGCTGCCATCGGGCCGCTGGTTAAGATCAGTTACAGGATTTCTTAAATAGATTTCTGCACCTTGCATTTGTGCTGCTTTGGCATAGGCATGAGTGGTGCCAGAGGGATCTAGATGACCATCAAGGGGGTCATATAAGCCACCTAAAATACCTTCTGTATTCACAATTGGGCTAAGTTCTTTGATTTCTTCTGGAGTAATAATTTGTGTGTCTAACCCCATGTGTCGATGCATGGCTCTTGCCGCTTTAATAAAATCCATACGCTCTGGGCTATCAGCCAGTGTAATGCCACCCACATGATGCAAACCGCAGGTTAAACCACTAATAGCCTCAAGCTCTTTATAAAGATTAATTGTATACCCTTGTAATGCAGCCATATTGGGGTCTGAATTAAGCGTATGAAAGCCACCAGCAGCATGCCATGTAGAACCAGACGTTAGCTCCGAACGTTCTAGAAGACACACGTCTGGCCAGCCCAACTTGGTCAGGTGATACAGTACTGAACACCCAACTACACCACCACCAATTACTGCTACTTGAACATGAGTCTTCATGGTTTTATTCCTTTTATTATGATCCAGGTGCTGCTCCACCTTCACGACTACGTCGTTCTACAAAGTCTGTTAGTTCATCGTCTATTGAGGCCTCTAACTTTGGTTCTTCATAATCCTGCAACATTTTTTTCCAAATTTTGTTAGCCCGTTGGGTTGCGTCCATTGCTCCTGAATCGCGCCAATTTTCAAAGTTAGACCAGTTGGACAGTAACGGTGAGTAAAATGCATCTTCATAACGCGACATAGTGTGGGGAGAAGCAAAAAAGTGGCTGCCAGGCCCCACATCTGCAATCGCACCCACTGCTAGCGAATCGGTACTGGTATCCATAGGCTGCAAAAAGGCTTGCTGCATTTGAATCATTTCTGCATCTAAAATAACCTTTTCATAGGACGTGCATAACCCACCTTCAATCCAACCCAAGCCATGTAAAACATAATTCACTTGGCCCAACATACATGCCCACAAAGACATCTGAGACTCATAGGTGGCTTGTGCATCAGGTGCATTGGAGGCGTTGGCGTTTGAAGCGCGCAAAGGAATGCCATATTTGCGTGCCAATTGGCCAGACACTATGGTGGCTTGGCTATACTCAGGTGTACCAAACGCAGGCGAACCAGATTTCATATCTACATTGGAGGTAAAACTGCCATACATGGCAGGCGCTCCGGGATTAACGCACTGATGAAAGGCAAGGCCAGCTAAACATTCTGCATTTTGCTGCACTAAAGCGCCTGCCATGGTGATTGGCGCCATGGCGCCTGCAAGCGTAAAAGGAGTGTAGATCACAGGCTGATTGTTTTCCGCCATAACAATAGCACCTTCCAATAACGCACCATCATAAATGAGTGGGGAGTTTGAATTCACTACAGTATGAATCGATGGCTGTTGCAGCAGGGTAGCATGGTCAATGCCGCGACTTATACGCACAATATCAATTACATCCTGCATGCGCTGTCGGCCTAAGGCATAACCACCTACCGGTTTAGTAGTAAGCCGAGCCATGGCTGCACCAGCAACAATGTGGCGAATATTCACGTTAACATCGCAGGGCTCTACTGGGAAACCTGCCTGCAATTGAACGCTGTTCAGGCTTTCTCCTAAACGTAATAAATTACAGAAGTCATCATAATTACCCGCAATTCTACCCCTGTCTAAGTCGGATACATTGGGTGTACTGGCTACCATGGCAAAGGCAATTGAATTGCCTCCCATAGTAATATGCCGATGTTGAAGGCGCCCATGTAAAACAAATTCCTTGGGGGTGGTGGCAATGGTCTGCATGACCCAATCAGGATCAAACCTAACCCGTTGTCCATCGGCGTGCACCATAGCACCGGCGCTGCGTAAAATATCCACCGCTTGGGGTGACTGAAAGTCCATACCAGTGTCGCATAGCAGCTTTAGTGATGCCTGATGAATGTCTTCTAATTGACTTTCATTGATCAACTGCATGGGTGCGTATGGGTTACGCATTTGGCGCGATGGTGCTTGCCGCAAACCACCACTAGGCCTGGTTGATTTGTTGCGATTAGCCCGAGAACGCCTCATTTACACACCCATAAGCTTGGCTTAAAAAGCCATCATAGGGTATTGTTTAGCTTATGAATAATTAATATTTTAGTGACTAACCATGAAATTATTTTATACATGCTCCGCTTACAATTAAGCCACTATCGGGTGGTTCAGGCTGTGCGTATTCATGGCACCGTATCAGCTGCAGCACAGGCCCTAGGCTTAACTCAGCCAGCACTCAGCCACCAAATAGCAGAAGCCGAACGCCGCTTAGGCACTAAATTATTTGCCCGCGTAGGGAGACGCTTAAGGCTAACCTCTGCAGGAGAACTGTTCGCCACCAGCGCTGATACCATCCTCATGGAAGCTGGTTTAGCTGAGTCTACCCTTATGGGCAAAACAGGTGCAGCACCGGGAGAAGTTATTCGCATTGGCACTTTTGCCTACAATAGCTATCGTTGGCTGCCATTATTTTTAAAACAACTTCAGCATCAGTGGCCAAATTTATATTTTGAATTTATCACTGACACTAGCAAAGTACCTATGCGCAGCTTATTAGACGGAGATGTAGATATCGCCATTAGCGCAGGCAGCATTGCCTCTGGTCATGCTACTGTATACCCGTTGTTTGAAGACCAATTACTGGCTATATGTGCACTTGACCGCCCAACGCCAAGCTGTGGTTATATGCTTGCTACAGACTTTTTGGCTGACCCATTCATTACTTATTCCACTATTTATGAAACTGGGTTTGAAGAAGAGCTACTATGGCGTCCAGCCGGTCGAAGACCACTTAATTATTTACGGGCAGGTAATACAGAAGCCGTGATAGAAATGGTGAAAGCAGGCTTTGGCCGTTCTATTTTAAGCCGCTGGGCAGTGCAGCCCTCCTTAGAAAATGAAGAGTTACTGGCCCTGCCTGTCACCAAGCAAGGCATGCCTGTTTATTGGAGTGCATTGGTTCGGAAAAGCCATCAGCATGCCGAATTACTTCATGCCGTGTCTGAACAGTTACAAAGCTGGTGCCAGCTCAATTTTAATGGCTCAGACTATCAATAGAGGCCCACACAGAAGACCTCTCTTACTTGGCTAATTGCTTTTCAATGGCAGTAGACAAGGCCACCTTACCTTCAGAACTGTAGCCTTGGCTGCGGCTTTCGATAAGTGGTATCTCGTAAAGGTAGTTAACCATCATACCTTCTGATTGCTTCAGCCCATTGTCAGACGTGTCTGCCATCCAGTTTAAGCGTTCTATTTTAGCGCCATTGCTGAGGTGAAAGTGAGCCACAGGATCTCGTGCATAATGTTCATTGCGCTTCTGTTTTTGTTCGCCAAGATAGTGGGCAGCCATTTTTTGAAGGTGTTCTGGTGACCTTAAGGATAACCCATCATCCAGCAAGGCCAACTCCTGTTCAGATTCGATGCTGTCTAACCAACGGCAAAAACCTGGAATAGGTGAAAGTGTTGCAAACTGTGTTAACTGGGGGAACTCTTGTTGTAGTTTTTTAACCACTTGCTTAATTAGAAAATTACCAAAGCTGATGCCAGAAAGCCCGTCTTGGGCGTTGGAAATAGAATAAAATATCGCAGTGTCCGCTAGATTGATATCTTCCAAAGGTGCTGTTTCATCTAGCAATGTCTGAACGTTGTTAGCCATGCCCTTCACCAAAGCCACTTCTACAAATATCAGTGGCTCATCTGGCATATTGGGATGAAAAAAGGCAAAACAGCGACGATCTGAATCCAGGCGATTTTTAAGGTCGGTCCAGCTGGTTATGGCATGCACCGCTTCATAGGCAATCAGTTTTTCAAGCAGCTCTGCACTTGAGCGCCAGTTAATCTCTTCCATTTGCAACAAGCCTACATCAAACCACGCACTTAAAAGACGTTTTAAGTCAGCTTCTAATGGTGCTAAATTGGGATGGTCTGAGCGCAATCGCAATAGTTCGGCGCGCATGTCTACAAGAAACTTAATGCCTTGAGGCAGCTCATTAAACTGTGTCAGCAGCTTCATTCTTGGTGGTTCTAGGGCGCTGCGAAGCTGTGCTTCTAAGCCTAAACGAGCCTTTGAATCTGCGACTAACCACGACTCTATCACCTGAGTAAGATGTCCTTCATCAACGCTGTAATTATCTGCCATTAACGATAAAAACCGCACTCTGCCTGCATCATTAAGCCCTAAGAAACGTCTACCAAGCTGCGCTGCTCGACCTCTTGCAGCCACTTCACCACCGCTACCTTTAAGGCAGGCATCCATCCAGGTGAGCAATACTTTTTCATCGCCTGCTTTAAGCTGAGGGTCAAGGGATAGTTTTTCTAATGCGTTAGGCTGCGTTGGCACATCACGCCAAAAAGGCACCCATCGGCGTATGGTCTTTTGGAATAATTGGTGCGCTAAGTGTTGCATGTGAGTCCCTTTGCATAACGACGCCACACCCCTACTTACTAGTCTAACGAAGTTGATGGGTATAACTAAATTGATGCCATCACTCTATCACCATTGGCGTGCCACTTTCTTGATTGACTTATGGGTCGAAGGGCAACCTTGCTGGTGCTGTTAAGCTTTAAATGCCCAGCTTAGCAATCACTTGGTGTAAGTCAGTAAGTATAAGGTTTGGTGGCTTAGATAAAGGCTCTAGTGGCTGAGAGAAGCGGTTGATCCAGGCCACGTTAAACCCAAAGTTAACCGCACCCGCAACGTCCCAAGCATTACTTGAGTGAAACAATACTTGGCTTTTAGTCACCCCAAAACTATCCAAAGCTAGTTGGTACACTCTAGGGTCCGGTTTATAAATGCCTAATTGATCAACAGAAATAACCTCATCTATTAAGTCGGTTAGCCCAGCATGCTCAACCGCAGCTTGCAGCATGCTGGGTGAGCCATTCGATAAGATGGCTGTGGCTATGCCAGCCTCTCGCAATTGCTTGAGGGTGTCTTTTACTTCGGTATAGCTTGTAAGCTGGTTGTAAGCCAATAATAACCGTTGCTCTAGGGCAGCATCTTCGATTGCATAAGCCTGCAAGGCATAATGCAGCGCTTGTTCGGTGATTTGTGCAAAGTCTACATAGTGCCCCATTAGGCTACGTAACCAGGTGTATTCCAGCTGCTTTTGACGCCACAACATAGAAATAGCTTGTGCATGGGGGCCTAATGAGTGCACATGCTGCCCTACGGCTGAGTGCACATCAAATAAGGTGCCGTAGGCATCAAATACACATAAAGAAACTTCTTTGAACTCAGGTTTCATAACGGTAATTCCTTATCAAAAACGCAAATCAAATAGACCATAATAGCTTACTCTAATCAGAATCAATTAACTGATGTAACACACCAGTTTGGGGAAATAGCCTTAGCGCAATGGCCAGCCGATAGTTTTGCGTTAAAAATGCATTTGTTTTCGCTATGCAAAGCAGCTATGGTGATCGTTCTTATATGCAAATACCAACACGGACAGGGCCTTAACGCCTTAACCACTCTTCCTGCCAAGAACCGTGTAACCCAGTTATAGGACCTAACTCTCATGAGTGAAAACAGTTACGAAAAAGGCCGCCTAAATTTACCCTTTGTTGGCTTTTGTACCTTTGCCAAAAGCCCCATTGCCGAAGATTGGGACAACATTAAAGCAGACGTGGCCTTTATGGGTGCACCTTATGATTGTGGCACCCAGTGGCGCTCTGGCGCCCGCATGGGCCCTCGATCTATTCGAGAAGCCTCTACTTTATTTTCCTTTGGACATGGCGGCGCATACTCTTATGAAGACGATACCATGTATTTACAAGGTGTGAACATCGTCGATATGGGCGACGCTGACATGATTCACACCAACACTGAACAAAGCCACGCTAATATCGAGTACGCTGTGAGAAAAGCACTCGCCGCTGGTGTATTACCCGTAGTTGCTGGTGGTGACCACTCTATTAATGCTCCTTGCATCCAAGCCTTTGATGACCAAGGCCCTATTCATATTATTCAAATTGACGCTCACCTAGACTTCGTAGACGAGCGTCACGGTGTGCGCTTTGGCCACGGTAACCCTATTCGCCGAGCCTCTGAGAAAGGCTATGTGACCGGCATGACCCAACTTGGTATCCGTAACGTATCTTCATCTAATCGAGAAGATCATAAAAAAGCTGAAAGTGTAGGTTCTACTATTTTGTCTGTGCGTGATGTGCGCAGGCTTGGCCCGGAAGGTGTATTGGCACTGATTCCAGACGGTGTGAATTACTACATTACCATTGACATAGACGGGTTCGATCCCTCAATCGCGCCAGGCACCGGCACACCGAGCCACGGGGGCTTTACTTACTATGAAGTGATGGAAGTATTGCAGGGTGTAGCTAATAAAGGTGATGTAGTGGGCATAGACCTGTGTGAAGTAGCACCAGATTATGATTTATCCAGCACCACCAGTATTTTAGCGGCGCAGGTGTTACTCAATTTAATTGGCTATGTGTTCCACGGGCGTAAGACCCGCAAAAACTAAAAGTAATCGCCTACGACTAATCACTAATAACTTTTTTCTAATAGACTGCTAGTCTTGTGTTAATAATCCACTAAGACTAGCAGCAGTGTTGATCTATGCGAGAAAAACCAAACATGACTTCCATTCTCAAGTACCCCATTACCGGACCTTCGGCATGGACAGCCAAAGACTATATTAATGATGAAAGCTATATTTATCATCTCACTAAGCAAGACCTGGCTGACATAACATCAGGCTTAGCTGCGCTGCAAGCACACGATAAAACCTTTCCTGATTTCAACCAAAACGACTTCCCATTAACCCATTTTTCAGCCAAGTTAGCCCAACTTGTGGATGACCTAGAGCATGGAAGGGGCTTCTTTTTATTGCGTGGCCTACCTTTAGATCAGTTTACACAAGAGCAACAGCACTGTATTTATTATGGTATTGGCCTTCATTTAGGCATTCCAGTGGCTCAAAACCCAAGGGGCGATATTCTGGGTACGGTAGAAAATGTAGGCGACCCCAATGATAAACAAACTCGTGTATATGAGACCAATCTATTCTTGCCATACCACACTGACCCCTCTGATGTTGTGGGGCTGTTGTCCTTACGCAAAGCCAAACAAGGCGGACTGAGTAGCTTAGTGAGCTCGGCCGCTATTTATAACCAAATATTAAGCCAGTATCCAGAGTACTTAGGCCTTTACTATAAAACCTATTATTATGCTCATCTAGGTAAGCAGCGGCCTACGCCATCGCCACTGTTTAGCTATTACCAAGGCAAACTAAGCTGTCGTTATTTGCGTCAATATATAGAGCTGGGGCACGAAATGTTGGAGCACCCACTAAGCTACGTGGAAATTAAAGCTTTAGATATATTTGATGACATCATGCTGCGCGAAGATATGCGCGTTAATATGATGCTTGAGCCTGGTGATATGCAGTTTGCTAATAACTATATAGTACTGCATTCACGTAATAGCTTTGAGGATTATGAAGACGCTGACCAACGGCGCAAATTGTTGCGCTTATGGCTAAAAATGCCGAACGCCCGTAAGCTAGCGCCTGAGTTTCCAGGCCGCAATGGTTTCCCATTAAAGAGAGCTGTTTAATTGAAAATATTATTAGCAGGCTGTGGCGATATTGCACAACGCATCCCGTCACACTTAGCAGGTGATTACCAATTTTTTGGTTTGAAGCGCACGCCCAAAGCTCTTTCAAGAGGCATTACCCCTCTTATAGGCGACCTGAGCAATGCAGCTTTTTTACACACCGTGTTTGAAGAGAGTTTTGATGTGGTGGTTGCCACACTTACACCAGATAGCATGACCAAAGAGGGTTACCAAAAGGCCTATGTTAACTCTTCTGCAGCCCTAGCTTTAGCAATTAACAATGCAGTTTATAAACCTAAATTGGTTATTTGGGTTTCTAGCACTAGCGTCTATGGACAGAACTTAGGGGCTTGGGTAGATGAAGATTCCCCAGCCAGCTCAACCACTTTTTCTGGACAGGCACTGCGTCAAGCAGAAGACAACATATTAGCACTGCCATGTGCCACAGTAGTGGTAAGGTTTTCTGGCATATATGGCCCTGGCCGCACTCGTATGCTAGATCAAGTACTCGCGGGAGTGGGGTGTCCGGTTCAACCTGAACAATGGGGTAATCGCATTCATAGTGAGGATTGTGCCAGTGTTATTGGGCATTTGATTAGTCAAAATGAGCAGCAGATACCTTTATCAGACCTGTATGTGGCGACAGATTGCGAACCAGTAACACAATATGAATTGCGCAGTTGGCTGGCTGAAAAGCTAGGAGTTAGCTTAGTGGAACATCAGGCAAGTGCGCGATCAGCTAGGCGCTGCAGCAACAAAAAGCTGTTGGATTCTGGGTATAATTTCATATTCCCAAGCTACCGCGAAGGCTATTCTGCTTTAATCAAAGAGTTAAAGAGCTAACATTATAGGTGGGCCATTCCAGCTCACTTAACTAAATCAGGATATTTTTTATGGTACATTCGGCGCAGTGCTATAAAGTGTCTCTCACCCTCTATTTTGCTCCACTTAATAATATGTCGACCATACTCATTAGCCATAACCTCTGAAATAATATTTAGCTCGTGGCCAGTATTCATGGCTTTTAACTGGACTTCACACGCACGATCTAAAAAATACAGGTCATCAAAAGCATCCCACAAATAGGGCCTAGAAACGAGAACACCATGATTGGCACACATCAGAATATCCTTAGTTTTTAAACTATCCACGATAGTGCCCCCAATAGCTGGGTCACTAGGATCGCCATAAACCCCTAGGTAGGCAATTCGTTGTACAAAGCGAAGTGCGTGTTGGCTCGACATTGTCACAGTCTGATCTTTTAGCAATGTGAGAGCAGTGATGTTTGGTTGATGTGAGTGGAGAATGGCTCTGGCGCGGGGAACTTCGCGATGAATTGCACCGTGAATATTTAAGTTACTGGCCTCAACTTCGCCAACACCTGAGATAATATTACCGGCAAAATCTGCTATTAAAAAGTCTGAACTTTTCGCTTCAGACCAATGTAAGCCGTATGGCAGAGCAAGAAAATGCTCACTACTACCGGGCAACATGGCGGTGAGGTGATTTACAACACCTTCATTCCAATTATGTTCCGCCATATAGCGGTGAATAAGGGCTAAATCAAATCGCAGCTGATTTTCGGCTGATAACTCGTCAAACATATTCATAATACCCATCATTTCTATGCGTTAGCTAGATTAAGATATTACTTGGGATCCTATTAAAGATCAAAAGCAGGTGACGTTACTAGGTACTCATATTGCCACTTTAAAGACCAATAGTGATGATCTGAAAAATACCATTAACGCCTTTTTTACACTAATTTTGCTGCTAGTCACCTTATAAAAAATAAATAGTTTAAACCTAAGAAGATGTCGATATGCTGTCAACATACTCTTGCATTTTTTCTTCTGACTCACTTCCAAATAATATATCGCAGGCCTCTTTTAGCCCTTTCGCATTTATCAAATCATCTTGCCGCACTACTAATGATATTTTGGACCGGCGCCGCAGAAAGTCCTCAAGCTTGGTTATCATTTCGTGCTTTGCTGCATATTCAATTTCACAAGCAGTATATTCAGCGTGTTCGATTAACAGCTCTGCCTGGGTTTTGTCATACTTTATTTTGCTAAGCAGCTCGAATGCTTTAGAGCCGTAGCGCCGCCAAAACCGTTCTGATAAAGGTTCAGCTGACTTTTCTCCTGTCATTTCATCAAGATTGATTGCGTGGGCTTCAGCAAAAAACTGGTCTTTTATGTTAGTACTAGGCTCGCCATACCAAGTGACGTCTGGCTCTTTAAGTTTAATATTGAATGTCTCTACAATCTCAGAAACTTCATCACCCACATTGATGCAATCAGTTAATTTACCACCAAAAATACTGATGTATTTTTGTTTTTTATTAATGTCGATCGCGTGTTTACGAGATAGTTTAACCCAATCAGCTGTGCCGCCACTATCGCCTTCAATAGCCAGAGGACGCACGCCACACCGTTCAGCAATAATATCGGCTTTGGTTAATGGCT
>Ga0209482_1000608_pt1 | contig 29856 bp, 31 predicted proteins | sample CoawatmetaG10DNA_FD_187512 | JGI IMG/M metagenome (GOLD analysis project Ga0209482, IMG submission 187512) | Marine microbial communities from the West Antarctic Peninsula - Coastal water metaG104-DNA (SPAdes) (version 2) | ecosystem: Environmental > Aquatic > Marine > Coastal ...
TCTTCGTTACGGGATGGGTAATTGACGCCAATACAAATAAGTTTTTCAGCGTTATTAATTGGGATTTGGTAAGTGAACTCCCCCAGTTTAAAATCATCACTTTGGCCTTTGGCCGCTTGTTCTAAAACAGGTAGCTTCCCTGCTTCAATCACGTCTTTTAAGGTAGGGTACTGGGCAGCAAAGGTGTTGCTTAGGCTTATAAAACCTGTATCGGTGACAATGCCATAGTGGCTTTTTTGGTCTGCCGTAACTGTGGCAAATTTTGGGTAAGTATTCATGCTCATTCCTGTTTATTCTACGCTTAATTATTTAGCCAGCTGAGGGGGTTGGTGCCCAGCCATAGCAAAACAAATATTCTTGGTTTCCATATAAAATTCAAATGACCAGTCGCCGCCATCACGGCCAATGCCTGAGGCCTTCACACCACCAAAGGGGGCGGGCAAATGGCGTGAGTTTTCAGAATTAATCCAAATCATGCCAGCATGTAGTTGGTCAGCAATGGCCCAGCAGCGCTCTACATTCTGGCTCCATAGGTAACCTGCTAAGCCGTAGTCAATGTCGTTGGCTATGGCTATGGCGTCGGCATCGTCTTTAAAAGGAATGGCTGTTAATACGGGGCCAAAGATCTCTTCTTGAGAGATGCTCATTTGGTTATGGGCCTGGGTAAAGAGTGTGGGTTGCACATAACAGCCGGCTAACCCATCTTCTTTTTTGCCACCGGCGGCAATGGTAGCGCCTTCAGCTTTGGCTGCTGCGAAGTAAGATAATACTTTGGCTTCATGTTCTGGGTGGATAAGCGGACCAATTACCGTGCTTGGGTCTAGTGGGTGTCCTACTTTAATCCGGTTGGCGCGGTCTGCCACCATGGCACAAAAGGTGTCATAAATGCTTTCTTCTACCAATAGGCGAGAAGACGAGGTGCAGCGTTCGCCATTAAGTGAGTAAATCATAAAGGCCGCGGCATCAGCTGCTTTGTCTAAATCGGCATCTGCAAAAACCAATACAGGGTTTTTACCACCTAATTCAAAGTGAGCACGCTTAAGGGTGTCTGCACCTTGTTTTTGAATTAACGAACCCGTGCGGGTTTCACCAACAAAGGCGATGGCTTTAATTAATGGGTGTTCGGTGAGGGTTTTACCTGCATCTTCTCCCATGCCGTTAACCAGGTTCCATACCCCTTTAGGTAAGCCAGCGTCTTCAGCAATTTGCACTAATAAATTGGCGGTTAGGGGTGAAAATTCAGCGGGTTTATGCACAATGGTGCAACCTGCAGCCAGCGCTGGGGCAATTTTCCAAGTAGATAACATAAATGGAGTATTCCACGGGGTAATTACGCCCACAGGGCCAATGGGGTAGCGTTTGGTGACGTTGACTTGGCCTTGGGCGTACAGCGATTGGCCATCTTGGGCTTGTACGGCTTTGTCAGCAAAGAAACGAAAGTTTTCGGCGCCTCTTAGGGCGGCTTTAGCCATAAATTTAATGGCCTGACCGGTATCTATACATTCCAATAGGGCAATTTCATGAGCGCGAGCTTCTATGCCGTCTGCTACCTTGTGAAGAATCTTTTGCTTTTGTTTACCGCCCATGGCTGCCCATGGGGCAAACGCATTATGTGCGGCTTGTGCAGCAAGGTGTATATCGGCTGCTTTGCCATGGGCTACTTTGGTAAGGGGTTTTAGATCTATGGGCGATAAGCTTTCGAACCAAGTGTTATCTAATGCCGCTTGTTGTTGGCCGTTGATGTGGTTTAACACACCACCACTAAACTGCGCCAAGTAACCCGCTGCATCGCTTTGGTTTTGTTCAAAACTGCTCATTATATGTTTCCTTTATCGGGGCTAGAGGCCTTGGCAGCGTTTCGAATACGCGGGTGCATGGCATTAGTTTTCCAGCTGAGTGGGGTGTTAATTTCCCGCACTTCTATGGAAAGGGCAAAGTAAGGTTGGCTCAATTGCGCTGCTAAAAATTCGTTCATGGTGGTATTAATGGCTTCACCAAGGCGTTCTTTGTCGGCTTGGCTGCGGCCTAAACCAATGCGAATAGAGGTGTCGATAAAGCTGTTCTGTGGCAGTAAATCGGCTACAGCGTAGTGGTCACATTTTATGGCGCGCACACGCACCGCACCCAGTTCAAATAAGCCAGTGGCGATGCCAGTAGTGTGGATGGCGCGGCATAAGCCATCAAAATCAACCTGAGGCTGGAGGTTAGCGGAATATTCCATGGTAACGTGGGGCATGGTTTTGTCTCTTTGTTGTTTGGGCTGTTGGTTACAGCAAACTAATTAATATGTTAACTAAATTTTTAATGTGATGCAAATGATGATTTCTCTTTTAAAACGCATCCCTTTGGTCTTTGCAAAGACGAGGTTTAAAGGTTTAGCATGAGGATAGGTGGTTAACTTGTTTAGTAATGTGTTCTAAGCCCGTATAATGATTACTAATTGCCACCTTACCCTGTTCTTTAACCGTTACCTTAATCCTTAGAGATTCACTATGCAGCCCACTAAAACAGACCGTGCTTTGCCTTTGGCTCTATTAAGAGCACGGGAAACTGTGATGTCGCCTATTCGGCGAGTGCTTAAAAACCATGATGTCACTGATCAGCAGTGGCGGGTATTACGAGTGTTACATGAAAATGGCATAATGGATGCTAAGGAACTGGCGAAAAGTGCCTGTGTGCTTGCACCTAGCCTCACCCGAATTATTAAGCACTTAGAGCAAAAAAATATGCTCACACGCTGTGCTGATGGCAAAGATGGTCGCAGAGTATTATTGGATATTTTGCCTTCAGGTGCCCAGTTAATCGAGTCTGTTACCCCAGAAGTGCAGGTGATTTATCAGGGCCTAAATGATAAGTATGGTGCTCAAAAGATGAGTGACTTATTGGACCTTCTCCACGATGTGGTAGAACTTAAGTAGGACTGGGTGTTCCCCTAAACTAGGCCCTTGGCAATATTCTGCGAGACAATGTGTGCGCCTGTCCATGCGTTTTGAAAGTTAAATCCGCCGGTAATGGCGTCGATATCCAACACTTCCCCTGCAAAATAAAGCCCAGGTAAGCACTTGCTCTCAAAGGTTTTGAAGTTGATCTCTTTAAGGGATACGCCTCCTGCGGTAACAAATTCTTCTTTAAATGTACTTTTGCCTTGTACGTTAAACACAGCCTGTGTGAGTTGTTTGGTGAGGGTCTCTAATTGTACTTTGTTGATATCTGCCCAGCGTGCGTCTTCGGTGATGCCAGATGCTAAAACAAGTTTATGCCACAGCCGTTTAGGTAAATTAAATTGAGTAGACTTGAACGCTGTTTTTTTAGCGAGTTCTTGTTTTGAGTTTTTTAATAGGTCTAAGCAGTCTTCAAACGATTGTCGGATAAAGTTAACTTCTATTTTAAATCTGTACTCGCGTTTTGCTATTTCTAAGGCGCCAAATGCTGATAGCTTTAAAATAGCAGGGGCGCTCATGCCCCAGTGAGTAATAAGTAAAGGCCCTTCACTGTATAAATTTGTACCAAGAATTTTAACTTCTACGTTTTCTGCAACGACTCCAGGGATGTCCTTTATACGCTCATCGCTTATTTTGAAGGTAAACAACGAGGGCACTGCTTTAGAGACGGTATGACCTAAGCCTTCTAAAAGATCCCAAATTTTGCTGCTGCTGCCTGTGGCGATGACTATTTTTTTGGCTGAAAAAGAGCCTTGAGATGTGTCTAGATAAAATAGACCGTCTGCAGTTTTGAGGGATTTTAGCGAGTGGCTGTAAAGTACGTCTACATGATATTTATTTGCTTCATTTAAAAAGCAATCAACGATGGTTTGCGACGAGTTTGAAGCAGGAAATATACGCCCATCTTCTTCAATTTTTAGCGCTACGCCGCGGTCTTCAAACCACGCGATGGTGTCGCCTGTCATAAATTGGTGAAACGGGCCTAATAGCTCTTTTTCACCACGTGGGTAGTTTTGCACCAATTCTGAAGGGACAAACTCGGCATGTGTGACATTACATCGGCCTCCTCCAGACACCTTAACTTTAGTTAAGCCTTTTTGTCCACGTTCTAAAATGGCTACTTTTAAGTGGGGCGCTTGTTTTGCGATATTGATGGCAGCAAAAAAGCCTGAGGCTCCTCCACCAACAACAATAATGTCTTTTTCGATCATATTTAAAATTACACTGGAATTAATACGTCAATAACACGTTGGGGGGATTATAGGCTCCTGTATAGGCGCCATCAATAGGCGCCGTAAAGAGAGTGCTTTGCAAAGGCGAGAGCCTGGAAGAGGATAAAAAACGAGAACTAAAACGAATGAAAATGAGTGCAGTAGGGCTAAGGGGAGACAAAGGGACAGCACAGTGCCCGCCGGATGATTAATCCGGTTCAAACACTACATTCACTTGTCCGGTGCCAGAGCTTGGGAAGTATTCGCCAATGATCTCGCCCTTGCCTTGGTACTGGTCCCAACCTAACGCACCGTAAAGCATGGCGGTGTCGTGCATGCCTCCTTCGCCGTTGCACTTCTGGGCGTATTCGGGAAGCATCTTCAGGAAGGTGGCGTGGTCTCCGCTAGTCCATAAATCTAGTACGTGTAGATCCATTTGGCGGTTGAATTCACTGGATATAGTAAAGGTGCCGTTATTGGCAGCGTAGTCTTCGTTGGCCCATATTTTATGAGACAAGGAGCCAGAGGCTAATAATAATACCTTGCTGTCACTTTCTTCTGCGGCTTCTTTAATGGCTTGGCCCATTAACCGTGACGATTCAATGCTGTGCACGCTGCACCAAGCCGCAATAGACACCACCTTTAGGGATGAGTCTTCATTCATATAGCGCATGGGCACTAAGGTGCCATATTCTAAGGTTAATGACTCAAGCTGATGGGACAGCGCATGTACGCCTTTGGCTTGGGCTTTTTCAGCAATAAGATCACCTAACTCTGGGTTGCCTTCATATTCGTATTTTAAGTTTTGAATAAAATGGGGAAACTCATGGCTGGTGTAGTTGCCTTTAAAGCTGGCTGCGGAGTTCACGTGATAACCAGCGTTTACTAGCCAATGGGTATCTAACACAATAACAGTATCGGCTCCCAGCGCTTTAGCTCGGGCTACAATTTCTGTATGGCCATCAATGGCCTGCTTACGTTTGCCAAATATAGGCCCTGGTTGCTCTGACATGAGCATTGTAGGTACGTGAGTAATTTTTGCAGCTAAGACGATGTTCCCCATGGTGTTCTCCTTTTGGTAGGTGAAATGTTATCTGTAAGGTTAAAGTAAGCGAGGGTCTGGTTCTAGGCCCACTAGGTGGCGGCCATAGATCTGTTTACACACATCATAATCAGTATAGGCGTGGGCAGCGGTCATGTGGGAATCCCTAAACAGTCGCTGAGCTTCATTGCTTAAGAACCATGCATTAGCGCCACTAGATTCAAACAAACGATCTACTGCAGCAACACACATTTTAACGGCATACGCTTGGTTGGTGCGCCATTGAGCTAGTTGGTCAGCATTGGGAAGCGCCTGTTGAACACCCATTTGTGCTAGGTCATTCCAGTCTTTTTCTAGCAGGGCGCGGGCGGCATTAATTTGGTGCTTTGATTCTGCTAAGCGCATGTACGCGGGTACGTCTTTACCAACTTCTGCACCCGTATAAGCGCGTACACGGGTTTTAGAGCGCTCGGTAAACCAACGAATCATTTGTTCGGCAATGCCCAGACTTACGGCAGAGAAACCGCTGGCAAAATAAGGCCGGTAGGCGGCAAAAAAGATGGTGCTGTCTGGATACATACCATACCCTGCGGACTGGCCAGTCATTAGTGCTTTAGCAGACTCAATTCGATGTTCAGGAACAAATACATTGTGCACTTTAAGGGTTTTGGTGCCAGAGCCTTTCATGGCCATTGCATGCCAGTTATCAATAATTTCGTAGTCTGCCCGTGGCACTAGGGCAAAGTGTTGGTGTGGAGCAGGGTCTGCAGCAGCACCAGCACGAATAAATCCCATAATCGCCCACTGGGCATGATCGCAACCGCTGCTCCAACTCATGTCACCACTAAACATCACACCACCGTCTACTTCTGTGGTTTTACCAAAAGGTGCAATGCTAGAGCTTATGGTGGCTTCTGGGTCTTGACCCCACACATCTTCTTGGGCCTGTTTTGAAAACAGGCCCAACTGATGACTATGGGTGCACAGTAAGCTAGTAGCCCAAGCTGTGCTGGCGCAAGCACCTGCTAGCGTTGCCACTGCTTCAGCAAATTCTGGCAAAGACAGTTCTAGTCCTCCCCATGCTTTAGGCTGAAAGGCGCGTAAAAATTTAATCTGTTTTAATAAAACTATATTCTCTGGTGGCGTCATGCGCAGGGCTTCAGCCGTGTCGGCATTAGCGGCAATCGTTGGCAGAATATCGTTTAAGGCGCTTATTAGCTGGTTAGAAGACGTCATGGTTGATGGCCTGTGTGATTCTTTTAATCATATAGTTAACATATTAACTATTAATAAGCACACAGTGCAACTGTTTTATTGTGTTGCAAGATTAAACAAATGATTCATAAAAAACAAAGCCAATGTAAAAAAAGTATCACATTAGCCCTTTGTATAGTTTACACGTGAAGTTATTCGCGTGTATGCTGGAAACAAATCGGTGGTCTTAATCACTGTTTTATTGTTTTACTGATAAATCTAAAAACCGGAGTATTACATGAAAAAGTTAATCGTTGCCACCATGGCCACGGGCCTTATGTTTGGTGCATCTACTGTTGCCAATGCTGCTGAAACCCTATTGTTATCATCTTGGTTGCCACCTAAGCATCCTGTAGTTGCAAGTATTATTAAACCTTGGATTGCGGCTGTAGAAGCCGAAAGTGGCGGGGAACTTAAAATCCGAATTTTACCTAAGCCTCTTGGTGCACCGCCAGCGCATTATGACCTTGCAAAAGATGGTGTTGCCGATATTACTTATGGTGTTCATGGCTACCAGCCAGGCCGTTTTAAACTTACTGCAGCGACTGAGTTACCTTTTTTAGGTGACAGTGCAGAAGATGTATCTGTGGCTTATTGGCGCGTTTATAAGAAGCACCTTGAATCTGTTAACGAACATGAAGGCACTGTGCTTTTGGGCTTAATGTCCCATGGGCCCGGTGTAATCCATAATAATGTACGTGCAATTAACAGTGTTGCTGACATGAAAGGCTTAAAGTTTCGTGTGGGTGGCGGGGTTGCAGGTAATGCAGCCAAGGCTTTAGGTGTGACAGCAATGCTAGCCTCTGCAACTAAAAACTACGAAATGTTGTCTAGTGGTGTTGCTGATGGCACTTTTTTACCTACTGAGTCCATTAAGTCATTCAAGCTAACCAAACTCTTGTCACATGCCACAACTGTGCCTGGTGGCTTATATAATACAAGTTTCTTCTTAACGATGAACCCGGCTAAATTTGACAGCCTAAATGCTGCAAACCGCGCAGCTTTGATGCGTACATCGGGTGAAAGCTTTGCCCGTATAGCTGGTAAAGGTTGGGATAAGCATGATGCTCTAGGTCAAGCTGCTATGGATGCTGCAGGTATCGAAAGTATTAACGCAAGTGAAGCGTTTGTTGCTGAAATTAAAGCAGCAACAAGCCATTTGGAAAGTGATTGGATAGCAACGGCTAATGGCTTAGGTGTTGATGGAGCTGCGGTAATGGCTGACTTACGTGCAGAAATTGCTAAGGTATCGGCTGAGTAATGTCGCCTAGTGAGTTACGTGGCCGGACATTAAAGTCGGGCCCCTTTATGCAGCTTGTGCTGCAGCGTATATTGGGTGGCCTAGCGGCCACCTTTTTGTTGGTTTTAATGTTGATCACTTTAGTTGACGTGGTGGGCCGTTATGGCTTTAATTCGCCAGTAAATGGAAGCTTTGAAATCACTGAGCTACTGTTAGCTGCCATTATATTCTCGGCCCTGCCGTTAGTTGTAGCCAAAGATCAAAACATTACTGTAGATCTTATTGATGCCTTTGTACCTCATTTTTTTGCTTGGGTAAGGGATGTGGCTATTGCATTAATTACTACCGCTGTTCTAGCGGCTATTAGCTATAAAGTATGGAACAAAGCCCTTGAATCGGTGCATTATGGTGACCGAACAGCCATGCTATATTTGCCCACTGCACCTGTGTACTTTTATATTAGTATTGCCCTAGGATTAAGCAGTGTCGTTGCCCTATTACTCACTTGGCAGTATGCCCGCGAAGCCGTGTTACCTTCCTCTAAAAAAGCATAATCAACATGTATGAATCTTTAATTGCCTTTGCCGCCATGCTCACCTTGGTTATTGTGGTGCGTATGCCCATTGCCTTTGCTATGGGCCTTGTTGGGTTTGTGGGCTTTGGTGTAATGACCAGTTTTTCTGGTTCTTTGGCCATGGCCACTATTATTACCTATGACACTGGCCTTAATTATGGCCTTTCGGTCGTACCGTTATTTATTTTAATGGGAAATTTTGTAAGTAGAGCCGGGTTATCAGATGAACTATATAACGCCGCTAATGCATTTTTAGGCCATCGTCGGGGTGGCTTAGCGATGGCTACAGTCGTGGCCTGTGGTGGTTTTAGTGCGGTGTGTGGTTCTAGTTTAGCCACTGCGGCCACTATGTCTAAGGTGGCTATGCCACCGATGAAAAAATATGGTTATGACGAAGGTTTAGCGGCAGGTTGTATTGCTGCTGGAGGTACTTTAGGTATCTTAATACCGCCTAGTGTTATTCTTATTATTTTTGGCATTATGACCGAAACTGATATTGGTTTGCTATTTATTGCGGGTATTTTGCCAGGCCTTTTAGGTGTGTTGTTTTACTTGGTAGCGGTACTGGTTACAGTCACCTTAAAACCAGAAAAAGGCCCCAAAGGGGAACGCTTTTCATGGCCCCAACGCTTGCAAGCGCTTTGGGGAGTATCGGGTGTATTAGGTTTGTTTACCTTGGTGATTGGTGGCATTTATGGGGGTATCTTTACGCCTACAGAAGCAGCAGGTATTGGCGCCTCTGGTGCTTTTTTCATTGCCTTAATTCGGCGGCGTTTAAGCCTCCAATCGTTAATGGATACCCTGGTTGAGAGCGCTCGCACCACCACCATGATTTTTGTGATCTTAATTGGGGCAGAAATCTTCTCAAACTACGTTAATATTGCTGGCCTGCCAGAGTTGTTATCAGAGTGGGTAGTGTCTTTTGACTTGTCAGCTATCGCCGTTATTATACTTATTATGTTGGTGTATGTGGTTCTGGGCACAGTGCTAGAAAGCTTATCTATGATTATGTTAACGGTGCCAGTATTTTACCCTTTAGTATTGGGGCTTGATTTAGGCGATTACTCCGAAGCCTTAATGGACCCCGATATGGCCCTTGTTTGGTTTGGCATTATTGTCGTGGTGATTACTGAAATTAGTCTCATTACACCGCCAGTGGGGCTTAATGTCTTTGTACTAAAAAGCATGCTTGATGACGTTAAGCTAAGCACCATATTCCGGGGTGTAACGCCCTTTTGGATTGTTGATATTGTGCGTTTAATGACCCTTATATTGCTTCCTGGGTTAGTACTTTGGCTGCCTAATTTAATGGCCAACTAGCAGGGTGACAACACCTAAAATGGCTATGGGCCAACGCGAATTCATCTTTATTATTGCCTTACTTATGGCCATGGTGGCCCTTACAATAGATGCAATGCTGCCCGCATTAGGCCGTATGGCGTTAGATTTTGGTGTTAATGGCAACGCTATTCAATTAGTGGTGACCAGTGTGTTTGTTGGCCACGCTTTAGGCCAGTTGTTCTATGGCCCAGTGTCTGATACCTACGGCCGCAAGTGGAGTATATTTGTGGGTTTAGGGATTTTTTGTTTGGGCAGCCTTATTAGTGTTTGGGCTGAATCTTTGGAAATGACGTTAGCTGGGCGTTTTTTACAGGGTTTTGGTGCTTCAGGGCCACGGGTAATGGTGGTGGCCTTAGTCAGAGACTGCTTTAGTGGTGCAGCCATGGCGCGCATTATGTCTTTTGCCATGACGTTGTTTATGGCGGTGCCTATTATGGCGCTGTTAGTGGGGCCAGGCATCTTGCTAGTTGGTCCGTGGCAGTGGATTTTTGGCTTTTATGTGGTGTTTGTTACAGTCATGTTTGCGTGGGTCTATTTTCGCTTAGATGAAACACTAAAGCCTGAAAACCGCTTGTCTTTGCACCCAAAAAGGCTTTGGCACACCATGGTGCAAGTATTAGTTAATCCCATCGCCACGGGCTACTCCTTTGTGGCTGGCCTAGTGCTAGGCGCATTCATGGGCTACCTGAGTTCAAGCTTACAAATATTCCAACAAGTCTATGGTGTGGGAGAAGCCTTCCCGTTTTATTTTGGTGTTTTGGCCGTGCCCACCATTGTGGCATCGCTGCTCAATGCAAAGTTGGTTATACGCTTTGGAATGTATGCTCTGGTGCAAGTGACTAATGTGAGAACTGGTGTTGCGTGCGTTGTTTTCTACCTTTATGCCCAAAGCCTAGAGTCAGGCCCCAGTTTAGGCGAATTTATGGCCTTGTGTAGTATTATTTTCTTTGGAGTTGGGTTTCGCTTTGGCAACTTAAATGCCCTCGCTATGGAACCCCTAGGCAAGCTTGCGGGCATGGGTGCTTCTGTTGTTGGCTCTTGTTTTACCTTGGTTTCGGTGACTATTGGTATGTGGGTAGGGATGTCTTTTGATGGAACGGTGCTGCCTCTAGTGCTTGGTTTTGCAGTGACCTCTTGGGCAGCTTTTGTAGCCATGCTCTACCTTAACAAGGCGCCCAAACCGCTTAGCAAAGTTTGATGTTGACCCCTAACGCTGGATTTTTTGCCACGGCAGAGTATGCTAGGTAAAGGAGAATATTGAGGAATTCAAAGATGGTTATATATCCAGACATAGAAATCCAAAATGGTCGTTGTGTTAATTTACGCCGCGGCCACATGCAAGATCCCATTGTTTATGACATCACTCCTTTACAGGCAGCGCGGCAGCACGTTTCAAACGGCGCCCAAGTGCTGCACGTGGTGGATTTAGATAACGTGATGCGTGGTGGTCATGACAACCACAAAGCGGTGTTAGAAATTATTCAAGCGGTAGATGTGCCGGTACAAGTGGGCGGTGGAATCCGCACCATAGAAGGTGCGCGTTGGTGGTTTGAACATGGCGCCTCACGGGTAGTCATAGGCACTGCAGCCATAGAAGACCGACATTTTTTACACGAATTATGTAACCAGTACCCGGGCCAAGTGGTGGTGTCTATCGACGCTCGCCAAAATAAAGTAATGTGCCATGGTTGGACCGAGGAAACCATCTACACGCCTCTGGAAATTGCTGTAGATTTGCAAGAACGCGGAGTCGCCGCTATTATTTATACCGATATAGACCTTGACGATGATCACCCAGAAGCTACATTTGCTATGACTACTAAAATGGTAGATGTGCTGCATATTCCAGTGATTTCAAGTGGTGCGGTGAAAACCCTAGATGACATTTCTACTTTACGTATGTTGCCTAACATTGCAGGGGTTGTTGTAGGCCGGGCGTTGATGAACGGGGCAGTATCCCTTGTCGATGCATTAGCCGTGTGCCGGCAGCCAGACAGCCATGCGGAGTTCTTATAAAACCTCATTGTGTGGTCGTTGGTGGCGCAAACATGGACCTCTTGGGAGCACCCCAAGAGCAATTAAATCAGTACACGTCTAACCCCGGTAAAGTGTCATCTAGCCCTGGCGGTGTGGGCCGAAATATAGCTGAAAACCTCGTTCGTTTGGGTCAGTCTTGCCAGTTAATGGCACCTTTAGGGGATGATGCCAACGGCACGTTTCTTAGGCGTCACTGTAAGCAACTGGGCATTAACACTGACGGTATGGCCACCCTAGCAGATGAATCTACCTCAACCTACCTATCAATTGTTGATGAAACAGGAGACATGCAAATTGCTATTGCCGACATGGCGTTGATTGATCAGTTTGGTGCAACCCAACTACAGGCGTTTTTACCACAATTAACAGCGGCGTCAATGGTGGTACTAGATGCCAACTTGGCGCCAGAATGTTTGGCGTTTTTGGTTAAAAACCTGCCACAACAACATTTTTTTGTCGATACGGTGTCTGTGGCTAAAGCCACTCGAATCACCCCACTGTTATCACGCATACATAGCCTTAAGCCTAATTTAAAAGAAGCCCAAGCCATTGCTGGTGTGTACCTTGGTGAAAGCCCTACCAACAGGCAGCTACAAGAGTTAGCCCATTGGTTTATGCACCAAGGCGTAAAGCATTTATACTTAAGCCTAGGTTCTAGAGGCTTACTTTACAGTGATGCCTCTCAAAGCTTTATTATGGCGCCTAGTGTGCCTGTAAAAGCCACTGATATAGTCAATAGTAATGGTGCTGGAGATGCTATGATGGCTGCCATAGGCAGAGCATGGTTGCAAGGCAGTGATGCCCAGCATGCTGCAGCGAGTGCGCTGGTGTGTGCTCAAATTGCTATGGCCAGCAAAACCACCATTAGCCCTCACCTAACGCCTGAATTACTACTTCGCATGTTAAAGGAAACCCCGTGCAGCATAACCCCACTCAGTTAAACACTTACCTTGATATACACCCGCGTATTCAACAGACATTGGCTAACAATAAACCTGTTGTGGCCTTAGAATCCACCATCATTTCTCATGGAATGCCTTACCCACAAAATGTAGAAACAGCCCTGTTAGTAGAGCAGACTGTGCGAGATAACGGTGCAGAACCTGCGACCATTGCCATTATTAATGGCCGCTTAACCGTAGGCTTAACTGAACAACAAATTACCCACCTTGGCAAAAGTGGTTTTGAGGTTATAAAAACCAGCCGCCGAGACATGCCTTTTATCGTGGCACAAAAGCAAGACGGAGCTACAACCGTAGCGTCTACCATGATTATTGCAGCGATGGCAGGGATTAAGGTATTTGCTACTGGCGGTATAGGCGGCGTTCATCGTCATGCAGAAACAACTATGGACATTTCTGCAGACTTACAAGAATTGGCCAACACATCAGTTGCTGTAGTGTGCGCAGGTGTAAAGTCTATTTTAGATATAGGCCTCACATTGGAATACCTGGAAACCCATGGTGTTCCTGTAGTGGGTTATAACACCAAGGTAATGCCTGCATTTTATACTCAAAGCAGTGGCTTTGAGGTGGATTATTCATTAGATTCTGCAGCCAGCATAGCGCAAGTGTTGTTGGCAAAATGGAACATGGGTTTGGCGGGTGGTGTGGTCGTGGCTAACCCCATTCCAGACGCTTATGCTATGGACTCAGTGGTTATAGAGCAGGTCATTGCTGAAGCCATTGTAGACATGCAGGAGCAGGGTATCCATGGTAAACAAAGCACACCGTTTTTGTTATCTAAAATTGCACAGGTGACTCAAGGTGAGAGCTTGGCGGCCAATATTCAACTGGTATTAAATAATGCCCGTCTTGGGGCTCATATTGCCCTAGAGCTGGCGAAACTTAAATTATAAACCTTCGAAGGCCTGATGAATGCTCTGGTGACTTTTGAGGCATTGTTCAGTCTGTCTTTGTGCGACGTATAAGCCTGATAAGGATCCGTTTATTGTCGACTTTGTTATCGTTTCTTAATCATTTGAATGCTATTGTTTACTAGTCGAACCCGTGTATAGTTCATGGAGACAAAAAGTAACCAGAATTTTTCTGGCTGGCTGATTGCTTAAGAAATACATTAGAATAATAACCATGAGGAAACTTTCAAAATGAAACTATTGAAACCTGTACTAGGTACTGTGCTGCTAGCAGGCTTGTTATCAGTGAACGCTGCATATGCTGGTGGTGTATTGGACAAGATTATGTCCACTAAAACGATCAAAATTGCCACTGATGCCAACTGGCCACCACAATCATTTATTAATGAACAAAACGAAATGGATGGTTTTGACGTAGACGTTGCACGTGAAATTGCCAAGCGGATGGGTGCTGAAGTTGAATTTATCACACCTAACTGGGACGTCATTACTGCCGGTAACTGGTATGGCCGCTGGGACATGCACGTCGGCTCAATGACACCGACTTCACAACGTGCAAAAATATTGTCTTTCCCTGCGATTTATTATTACACGCCAGCTGCTGTAGCAGTGCATGCAAGCTCTAGCATAGCCGAGCTTTCTGGCCTAAATGGTAAAAAAGTAGGCACGGGCACAGGCACTACGTTTGAACTTTATCTGCAAAAGGATTTAACCATTGATGCTGAAGGCGCACCTGCATTTGATTTCAAAATTGATAATGCCGAAATTAAATCATATGAAACTTCTGTGATCGCGCTAGACGACCTTCGTCTGGGTGATGGTGTTCGGCTAGATGGTGTTGTTAGTAGCTTGCCCACTATTTTAGAAGCAATTGAGAACGGCTACCCACTTAAAGTGGTTGGATCCCCTGTTTTCTATGAGCCATTGGCGGTAACAGTTGACTTGGGTGATAGTGAACTTAATGCAAAAGTTGCCAGCATTGTTGCATCAATGCGAGCAGATGGCGTATTAAGCACCATCTCTAAAAAATGGTATGGCGTAGATTACGCAACTGTTCAATAACTAAAAAACCGACCTGTTCGGATGTTCTCTAAACCCGGGTATGACGGTTAATACCCGGGTGCATTTTAGACAACCTGAATAGTCACTGACACTATTTAAAGGTAGGAACAAATCTTGATTAAGGACACAGTTACTGAAGACCTACTCCTTAGAAAACCCACATTTATAGCATTTCTTTTCGCTACTGTTCTCGTTTGTTTTCTTATCTTCGACCCATCACAGTCCATTATTGGTCACCTACTTGAACCAGCCCTTGGCGATCCTGACACGAGTGGTCTATATGGCCGTTTTGTAACGTCGTTTATGTCGGCAGTTTTAATGGTTTTAAACCTACTGGCAATCAGTTTAATACCTAATTTTCGACTTCAAGTTATCTCCGTTTGGGTAGAGCTACTCATCTTATTTTTGTCCTTTTTTTATAGCTTTGACCTGAGTTTTGAGTTTATTAGAAGTAAAATTTGGTTCATGGTGACTCAAGGGATTTTCACCACTTTATATGTGTCTGCTATCTCCATAGTAATAGCCTCGTTTATCGCTATTATAGGTGCAGTTGCCAAAATGTCATCCAACGGCTTTGCCTATGCGATTGCCAGCTTTTACACGTCATTTTTCCGGGGGTTACCCCTATTGATGCAGGTCTATCTTATCTACTTAGGCTTTCCTCAAATTGGCTACGTCATCGACGCAGTGCCTGCGGGCATTATTGCCTTGTCTCTATGCTATGGCGCCTATATGACTGAAATTTTCCGTGCGGGCATTATGAGTATTGACTCTGGTCAATGGGAAGGATCCCGTGCACTGGGTTTCAAATTTAGCCTGATTATGCGCAAGATCATTTTGCCTCAATCTATTCCATTAATTATTCCACCCACGGGCAACCAATTTATTGCAATGCTTAAAGATAGCTCGCTCGTATCGGTTATTGGGGTATGGGAACTCATGTTTCTCGCCAGAACATTGGGTAACAAAACCTTCAATCACATGGAGATGCTCATTACCGCAGCCATGCTGTATTGGATGATGACCATGGTATTAGAACTTATACAGTCTCGTATCGAACGTAAATACCAAAAACGGCAGTCGAGATAAGTCATGTCTAAAACAAATCAGAAGGTAAAAGAGCCAATTATTTCCATCAAGGAAATGAATAAGTACTATGGCGATTTCCACGCACTCACTAATATTGACCTAGAGGTGAATGTTGGCGAACGTATCGTTATTTGTGGCCCTTCTGGGTCTGGCAAATCGACACTCATCAGGTGTTTAAACCGCCTAGAGGCGCACCAATCAGGCTCGGTGAATGTCAATGGTGTTGAGTTACATCAACACATGAAAGATATTGACAAAGTTCGATCTGAAGTGGGCATGGTATTTCAACACTTCAATCTGTTTCCTCATATGACGGTTCTAGAAAATTGTACAGCAGGCCCAATGTGGGTCAATAAAGTACCTCCAGTAGAAGCCCACGCAATAGCCATGAAGTATTTAGAGCGGGTTAATATTCCTGAGCAAGCAGACAAATACCCAGCGCAGTTGTCAGGAGGGCAGCAGCAGCGCGTAGCGATTGCCCGCAGCCTATGCATGAACCCTAAGGTGATGCTATTTGATGAGCCTACTTCAGCACTGGACCCTGAAATGGTAGCTGAGGTGTTAGACACCATGACGGACCTTGCACAAAGCGGCATGACCATGATTGTGGTTACTCATGAAATGGGGTTTGCCAAGCAAGTAGCAGATAGAGTGATTTTCATGGATGAAGGTAAAATTGTCGAGGCGAATGAACCCATTGCATTCTTTGAGAACCCACAATCAGAACGCACTAAAAAGTTTCTTAGTCAGGTGTTAGTGCACTAATTTTAGCGACGCTTTGCCGTTTAGTTTCAGCGGCTAAAGTACAGTGAGAATCTCTTCTAATGGCTTTTTTATCTTTGCTACACCAGGCACGGTGGCGTCCTTAGAAGCGTGGCCTACAGCTAATATCATCACTGCTTTTTCATGGCTTGGGCGGCCAAGGAGTTTGTTGAGAAAACGCATGGGGTTTGGCGTGTGTGTGAGGCTGTACAAGCCAGCATGGTGTAACGCAGAAATAAGAAAGCCTGTGGCTATGCCTACGCTGTCGGGTACGTAGTAGTTTTTAAAACGGGTGCCATCGTCAAACACACCATAGCGTTGTGCAAAGATAACAATTAACCACGGGGCGATATCTAAATGGGGTTTGTCAGCATTAGTGCCAATGGGTTCTAACGCTTTAATCCATTCATCACCGCCAGCGCCTGCGTAAAATTTCTCTTCCTCGGCTTCGGCCGCTAAACGCATTGCGTGCTTTATCTCTGGGTTGCAAATAGCCACAAAATGCCATGGCTGGTGGTTGGCCCCACTGGGTGCAGAGCCTGCTGTGCGAATACAATTTTGAATCACCTCTTCCGGCACTTCTCGGTCAATAAAATCACGCACAGTATGGCGTGTTTTCATAGTTTGGTAATAAGCCAAAGCAGCCTTTTGCATGCTTTCATCGGTTATTTCTGCTCGAGCTGTAAGCTTTACTGCTTCATATGAAAGTTGTTTTCGAGCAAACATAGTGGGTTCCTAGTTAATATTGTGAGGTAATACCAACAGTGATGGTGTTAGAACGCCAGTTAACGCCATTAAGGCGTTGACTAGAAACGGTGCCATTAGCAAGGTAAAAGTTATGGACACCAGCACGGGTGGAGTATTGGCTTTGTTTTACGCCAACATTGAAAAAACTATTGGGTACTAATAGCGCATAGGACATGCCTAAACCAATGTGAGTACCCCTGCCTCGGGCAGTTTGATCCTGGCTTTTGGGGTGTTTGAGGTCACTACGTAAATTCCAATCGGCTTGCGCGTCGTAATAGCTGTAGTGGTATTCTAGCTCAGCATAGGTAGTCCAGCGTTTGGCTGCAGCTAGGCGCAAGTCTAGCCCCAACCAAGGGCCTCGCCAGTGTGTGTTAAAGGTGGAGTTTAAGCCTGAAAAAGGCCCTAGTCCACTACTACAGTTGTTTGGTGTGCCACTGGAATCACATACTGTCTGGTTGCCATTAGTCATGGTAAATGTTTGTCTATGGCTAGAAAAACCTACTAAAGGGGTGATGCCAATACGGTTGTCAATACGAATTTGTTGGCCAATGGCTATACTAAAGTCTTCAGCCGAACTGCGGTCAGAGTCTGCTACAGATCTAGAATATTCTAAGCTGCGGTTATCGCCATTATAGTCAGAGTCCTGGTTAGTACCAGTAAACCCCCAAGCTTTTGAGGTATAGCCTTTGAGGTACCAGGTATCATCGCCAATAAAACGAAAGCCTAGCCTTGCTTCATGAAAACCTACATTGTTCCAGCTGAGATCTGAGATAACGTTAGGCCCAGTGCCCGCTAAATTACCAGCAATGTTCCAACTCAGTTGATCGAATCGCAGGTTATAGTCTAGGTCTAGCTTATATTTCCATTCATCGATTGCTTGAACTTGGCTAGGCAGCAACATACCTACTATAGCAAGGCTTAAGGCTGCTAAAAGGTAAGGTTTAAGGCATAGTCTAGGCTGAACAAAAGCACTAAAAAACCGAATTATTAAATGTTTATTCATAAATGCTTGGCTCACAATGCATAGGCCGTATTAAAACTGTAATCACCATTTTGGAGTTTTTGCCCCATGATGTCTAACAGTTTGGTTAATTGAGGGTTTGTTTTGGAGTTGGGTTGCACAAGGTACTGGGACTTCAACTCTTTGCTAGATAATACAGAGTGTCCTGAAATATTTAAATCACCCGCTGTAGATTGTGTAGTTAATTTATAACCTAATGGATTATTTGAGTTCGTTATTTTGCCACTGTATTTGCCAATATTAAGGTTATTAAGCACGTTAACCTTAGAAGTGGAAAAAGTAATAGGGGAGTCTAATGCTATTATTGGTATGCTTGATGAAGAGCTATTTAAGGCCGCTAAATCAAGCTCAAGATGCTCCACAAACAGAGTAAGTTGGCCGGTAATATTGGGCAGTGGGTAGGGTGCATAAGGGGTAAGTTGGTCTATCTCTATTTTAGCTTGTGCCCCATTAATTTCTATTTTTCCAGCGCTCAATATCTGCCGTATAGGCATAGTCAGCTCGGTAGACGCAGTTATCACTTTTTGTGAAAAGTCTATCTTAATAACTATATCGCCTTTAAGTAACTCAGATAAATTTAACTGCCAAGACAGGGTAGCGTGGTGCCATTGTTGCCAGCTGACATTGATAAAGCTACCTCGCCACCAATTTCCAGAAGACTGCCCAATAGCGATGTTCGGAACATTTTTTTGAATTTCATTAGCCACTGTTGAAAGCGGCAAAAATGCAATTAGGCCATAGGTTAACCCAATGCCAAATAGCAGCGTGAACACAAAATATCGTAGTATAGGGATTAACATTAACGTGCCTCAAACCTTATAAAGCCTGTTACTTTGCCAGTATCAGCAGCTGTAAATTGGCTAGAGACTAACACCAGGTTTGTAGCGTCTTGCTGCTGCACCCATTGTATTAGACGGTTAAAGTGCGCTTGCTTAAAGTTGACGTTTATTTGACTTCCTAGCAGTTGAAATTGCTGCTCACCCTCCACTGCACTCACCTTGGTGTCGATGCCTTGCTGTTGACTACTTTTGGTTAACCACTGTGTCGCTTGGCTGATGTCAGTAAACCTTTGTTGATCTGCCCTAGTTGCTCCGCCAAGGCTTTGATACTGCTCGCTTAAAGCAGTTATTTGTAATAATTCCTGTTGATTTGATATCAAGTTTTTTTGTAGCACAAGCTGATCTTGCCATAATTGGAAAGCAACCACACCAAAACAGACTAATAATACCCAAGGTAATGCTAAGCGAAGGTTTGACGGTGTTTTTAATAAGGACATTAACGCACCTCCAGTGTACTGATGGTAATGAGTAACGTTTCATCATTACTTTCTAACAGCTTCGAAGGTTGGCTTGTATAAAAATAATTTCCTTCTAATGTAACGCCTTCAGACCAGTTTTTTAAGGTATTAATACTGCCTGTTAAGGTGATATGCAGCTGCTGATCAAAAAATTTAATGCTATTAATTTTCGTATCTTCAGGGGTTGGGTTAAATGAGTTATTAAGCTGCTGAAAGGCATGCAACATGGGCAAAAAAGAGGCTTTTTGTTTTGGTTCTTGTGCAGCCATCACCTTGCCCTGTAATTGGCTTAAAGGCTCTACTAAACGCTCGTTTGGTAATGTTTTCTTAAATATTGCTGCACCTTGATTATAAGCGGTTTCTATCTGTTGGCTTGTGGTTATATTTTTGAGCCATAAATGGCTTATGCCGAATAAACAAAGTAATACTGTTAACGCATAGGGAAGGCGCCACAGTTGCCAATTAATCGTTGGGATCTGAATTTTTCGTTGGGTTTTTGGTAAGAGATTGATACAAGTTGTCGCATCAAAACTTGGGGCCAAAATGCCAGCGCTGTTGAATTCCTCAGTGTTTTTATGGATTTGTGGTTCAATACCTGTGCGAGTCAACCAGTGACCAAGATCGTCACTTACAGGCCCTATAATACTCATACTCAGAGGTTCACCTGTGGCACTATTTTGGGCTTCGTCGTAGGCTTTCTGCAACCACAAAATGGGGGTTTCGTTGGCTATACAACAAGCACTATGCTTTCCTTGCTGCAACAGGCAGCTGTTGGGCAACACCATAAGTTGCCAATGGGCGTCATGGCCACCTAAATACAAACCATCAGCAATTAACCATTTTGGAGAAAAGTGCAACGCCTTCAGGGTGGCGTTAACAGATGTCACCTGTGAGTTAGCTATGCCGACGAGCTGCAAGAGCTCGCCTTTGGCGCGCCAGCTCCAATGGAGATCCTTTGCTGGTGTGGCCAGTTGGTTTTGAACAGCGTAGGGAATTGCTGTGCGACGTTGGCTTTGGCTTTTGGTGGGCAGGGTCACTTGGGTGAGCATTAAATCGCAGACCGACAGTGCAATGGCAGTTGGCACCTTAGCGCAGGCCAAAGTAGCTTGCGCCAAATTGCCTTGGCCTTGAACGACAATGTCACCTGCTTTTACAATCGCCCAGCTGCACAAAATCTCTGCAGATAATACTCCACGGCTAGTGATATGAATAAAGCCAAATTGGTTAGGTGACGCCATAGGTAAGCTCTTAAAGGTTCTTATTAATAGTCATGTTTAGGGTGTATACATTCTTGAAATTACCGTTACTGTGCCATTATCGCTACGATGCACTGTGCTTTCAAGGCGTGTTTTTGCAACGCCAAATTGGGCGCCTATTTTTAGCCTAAAATAATCACTAGAAACTGTCGTTATTTCAGCCAAATTTTGCCACTGTGTTTGGTTACTAGCAGACTTCGCCCCAAGGGCTGCATCTACGAATGCGCCTACACTACGCCAATAATTTAGCTTGCGACGAGTGACTAGTTGTTGGGCTTTTGTTGGGCTTATCGCCTCAGACATTGCTATTAAGACGGCTTCATTTGCACTATTGACATTTATTTTAGATGTTAAGGGCAGCGCTGTAATATAAGGTTTTAATAAGCGTACACTGGTGGCGTCAAAGCCGCGCACCAAACCTAACTCAGAAACATCAAGCAAGGCTTGATTGGCGCTTCGGTAGGGCACTGGCAGTGACAAATAGTAGGCATCCTCCAGTGTGCCCTGTTGAGTTTCTGCATTGGCATCAACCCAATCTGTTAGGTAAACACTTAACTGTGGGTTTAACTGATGTTGTTCCAACAGGCGTTTAAACACGACTACAGATGATTTATTCACCACACTGTTAAGGTTAAATTTGCCTTTTAGGTCAGTTATTTGGCCACTCACAAACCCCTGTTCTACGGGCATAGGTAAGGCCATTTGAGCCCAAGGTTCACCTAGATGATCAATGTTATTGTCTTTCCGGTCTTGTTTTAGCAGCAGGTGAGCCCAATGCTCAGCACCTTGGATATGTGCCTTAGCTTGACCTAGGTGAATGACTTGGCTTGCCATGGCTTGATTAAACTGGTGACGTTTAACCAAAGCTGCAGTGGTCACTGCAACGATAGCTAACACCAGCATTACCATAATTACTGCAACGCCTTGTTCACGCGCTCTATTAAGCATCATTGCTGTGCCCCAGATTGTGGGATTTCTATCAGACGTTTAATCGTGCCTAAGTCTGCGGTGGATAGTTGAATCTCTATCGCTTTGGGTAGTTGTCTGGGGTTAGCTTTGCCCTGCGGGTTTATGGGTGGCCAATAGTCAATCCACTGCTGCTGTTGAGGTAAAAAGCGTACTTTAAAGTCAGTCACTTTATCCATTAATGTGTAACGCACTGGTAAGTTGCCTATGCCTGCATCTAGCTGCGGATAGTAGCTACGCCAGAGTGTCTGGCCTTGTAATTGGTATGCGATTCTTTGTAGTAACACACCTTGCACATGATGAGGGTTAAACCAGGTTTTGGTGGTGAGTGCATAGGTGAATTCTGGAGTTAAGTTGCCTTTTAGGGCAGTTTCAGCGTCACCAAAAGCATCTCGAATAGAGCGAGGTTCCATTTGGCTAAAATCTCTCTCTAGCACTTGTATGGCACTTTGTAGATCCACAAAACGCTGCTGTTTTTTTTGTAATTGTTGATGCTGACTAAGTAATTGGTCTAGTCCCCCAAATGCCATCGTACAAAGCACTGCAAAAAGGCTTAAGGCAATCAATACCTCCAGCAAGGTAAACCCTTGATGCTTGTGTGCCCGGGTTTTAGTCATTAGCAACGTACCCGACTAAGCTACCTGAAAACGTGCCATCTGCGGCAAACATTTTTAGTTCTACCCGTTTAATTTGGGCATTGGGGGTAGCGCTTACTCGCTGTAATATTTGCCATTCTTGTTGACCTTGAACAGCACGAAAGGTTTGGGAGTTAAGACTTGGCCATTGGTTTTCTATTCGCAGTTTTGCCAGATGATTTTGCCCTACCCAGTGGGCTAACGTACGGTTACGAATACTATGAGTCTGGCTAACTTGAGTATTTAACTGGCTTAAATAGGCGCCCATGGTGATCGCTAAAATAGTTAACGCCACTAATATCTCCACCAAAGTAAAGCCTTTAATTTTGTTATTCATGTGCCACAGCTATTAATGTTAACGGCTTTGGAGGTATGCTTTTGAGCAGCCAACGGTAGCCTTCTAGGTCTAGCTCTATGGTGTATACTTGAGGCTCTTTACTGGGCAAAAGCACAATGCTTGGGCTGCCATCTAACTTGTGGCTTGGGGCTATTAAGTTAACTTGGCTTAAAGTGTTGTGTTGAAAAAAGGCTTTGTTGGCTGTAGGTTGCCATTGGCCTTGGTCTAACCCTTGGTAACTATAAAATTCATAGCCACTATTATTGATTACTAAACCATAGGGTTGATGGCTTAATATGGCCTGTTGTTGAGCGTAGTCTATGGCTGCCATTAGGGCTTGAGCTTCGCTTTTAGCTTGCCTGCTTGGTCCAACTGGTTTCATGGCATACACGGCAAGGCTAGTGACAATGCCAATGATTAAAACCACCAACATCACCTCTAACAGTGTGAAGCCTTTATTAACTGCAACTTTAAATGCCAATAGTGTGTGCTCTTTTTTCTCAATGCCAAATATATTTTATTCTAATTCCCAATTACCAAGGTCTGCATCAGACTCCTCACCACCTTTGCGACGGTCTGCACCGTGGGTTAATAGGTCAAAGTCGCCATGTTTTCCTGGCATAAGGTATAGGTAGGGCTGGCCCCAGGGATCTTTGGGTAGTTTGTCTAAATAGGCTTGCTGCCAATTAGCTGCCACAGGCTGGCCAGCAGGTTTATTTACTAATGCTTGTAAACCTTGGTTAGTGGAGGGATAGTGATAGTTGTCTAAGCGATACATGTTTAGTGCGCTCTCTAGCGCTCGCATGTCTTGCTGGGCTTTAACAACGCGAGCTTGGTCTGGCCGATTCATTATTCTCGGAATAATAAGGCTTGCAAGAATGCTTAGTATCACCACTACAATCATAATTTCTATGAGGGTAAAACCTTTTTGTGAAGGGTGTTTCATGTCACTATCCTGTGGGGTTGGAGTTCATCCAACCATTTGGTTCATGTCGAAAATAGGTAATAATATAGCCATTACAATAACTAACACCAAACCACCCATAACGAGCATCATTAGTGGTTCAATAAGAGAAAGTGCTACACCTATACTGCGTTGTAGTTGAGTGTCTAGTTGGTTCGCCGCCTGATCTAGCATCTGAGCTAAACGTCCACTGGTTTCGCCACTAGCGACTAAGTGCAAAGCAATAGGTGGTAAAATAGGACGTTCTTTTAAAGCTAAAAAAATACTAGACCCTTCCCTAATACTCAACCCTGCAGCATTAATATGCTGCCTTAAATAAAGGTTACCCACCACCGCTTGCGCACCTTTAAAGGCATCCACTATAGGCACGCCACTAGCGGTGAGCAGTGCAAGTGTTTTGCTAAATCTAGCCGCATTAAAAATGGCCAAATACGGCCCAATTAAAGGTGTTTTTAGTAAAATTTGATGCACTATTAGTTTAATTTTTGGATTTTTTAGAGCTGAGTTAAAAATGATTAAGGCCAGTAAAGAAAACAGTAATAGATAGACCCCTTTGGTTTTAATAAACCCACTCACACTAATCAAACCAATGGTCAAAGTGGGTAACTCTTGGTCCATATTTATGATGACTTCTATGACTTGGGGCACCACATAGGTCAGTAATAACACTAACACACCAAGCGCCACCAACATGATCATACTAGGGTAAAGTAAGGCTAACTGAATACGAGACTGGGTGGCCTGCACCTGTTCTGTGTAGGTAGCCAAACGCTCTAACACTTTGGCCAGGTTGCCACTTTGTTCTCCTGCCGCCACGGTAGCCACATAAGCTGCTGGGAAGCTTTTAGGATGGTGGGCGAGTGCTTGAGCAAGAGCAAGACCTTCGTTAACGTGAGCTAAAACCTGGTTTAACACGGTTTTGATTACATTTTTGTGGGACTGTTCTATGACTGCTTGCAGGGCATCGTCTAAGGGCAGTGAGGCCTGCAATAGGGTGGATAATTGTTGAGTGATTTGGCACAGGTCTGAGTTGTTTAAGCGCTTAGTGAATAGGCTTTTAGCCCCAGTTTTTAAGTGAGTGTCTTGTGATTCGGATGTCATCTGATGGCGTTCAAATGATAACGGAACTAGATTTTTAGCATGCAGTTGCTCAACTACTTGGCGCTCAGTTTCTGCTTGTATGAGGCCTTTTTTTGTACGGCCATTTCGGTCAAGGGCCTGATAACTATAGCTTGCCACGCCTAGGTATCCTGACTTACACGCAGCACTTCATCGTTACTGGTAATGCCTTGTGCCACAAGTTGTAAGCCATGTTGGTATAGGCTGGCATGCTGCTGTTGCGCTTTTTGTTGTAATTGTTGTTCACTGCAGCCATCATGAATTAGCTTTTTAATTTCTTCGGTGACTTCCAGTAGTTCATACATACCTACGCGACCTCGATAGCCTGTATGTTGGCAAAAGCTGCAGCCTACGGCCTCAAAGGCCTTTTTTGGCTCTGCTGTAAGTGGGTCTGGTTGTTTGCACTCATTGCAAAGCCTGCGTACTAACCGCTGTGCCAGTACACCAATAATACCAGACGATAATAAAAAGGGTTCCACACCCATGTCCTGCAGACGAGTGATAGTGCCAGCAGCGGTGTTGGTGTGTACTGTAGAAAATACTAGGTGGCCCGTGAGGCTGGCTTGAACGGCTACCTTTGCAGTTTCAAGGTCACGTATTTCACCGACCATAATGACGTTAGGGTCTTGCCGCAAAATAGAGCGCAAGCCTTGGGCAAATGTCATCCCTGTTTGAGTATTTACTGCTGTTTGGCTTATGCCATTGAGATCGTATTCAACAGGGTCTTCAATAGTCATAATGTTGCGGCTATCTTGGTTAATTTGCTGCAACGCGGCATAAAGTGTGGTGGTTTTGCCAGATCCTGTAGGGCCTGTAACTAAGATAATACCATGGGGGCGCGCTATTAATTGATTCACAGCGTTGTGAATGGCTTTTGGCATACCTAAGTAAGCTAAGTTTAAGCGACCCGATTGGCGGTCGAGTAAACGCAACACAATACGCTCACCTAAGCCAGAAGGAATAATTGATACACGAATGTCTATTGGCCGCCCTGCGTATTGAATACCCATGCGCCCATCTTGGGGTAACCGGCGCTCTGCAATGTCTAGTTTGGCCATTATTTTAATACGCGAGGACAACAGAGGTGCTAGCTCACGCTTAGGTTCAATCACCGTTTGTAGCACACCATCTTTTCGCAAGCGGACACGCACACAGGTTTCATTGGGTTCTATATGTATATCAGAAGCTTGTTCACGGATAGCTTCTGCGATAATAGCATTAAGCAGTCGAATAACTGGTGCATTGTCTTGGCTATCTAATAGTTCTTCCGCTTGAGGCAGTGCCTCTGCTAGGGGTAAAAATTCATCACTGTTATCTAGGCTAGAGACTATATCTGAGGCACTATCTGCACCCGCCTGGTAGCGCAGTTGTAATTGCTTTTCTAGTTCTGTCGCCGTCACTTCGACTAGCGTAAATGATGTTAAAACCCGTTGTGCTTCCAATAAAGCAGCAAGGGGGGTTTCAGCCGTTTGTAACAGGCTCACCCCATCAAATACCAAGCTATATTGCTTGGCAAACCCATAAGGTAGCTGATGTATGGTTTGATCAGACGCCATAGTATTACCAGTTTACCGTACTGGCTTCACTAGAATCGCCACTTTTTTTTGGTTGAGTTAGCGTTTTATTAAGTTCCTCTAACACAGGGCGGGTTACGCCGGGCATAAGCATTAAGTCTTTATCTGATCTTAGTAGCTGCTGGGTACGTAATAGCTGGTATTTGCCATGGCTTGCAGCTTCCATGACTGCAGCATCACGCACCACCGTGGGTCGAATAAAGACCATTAAGTTACGTTTAACTAATTGTGTTTTTTTATAACGAAAGGCTGCCCCCAAAACAGGTAAGTCGCCCAATAGTGGTACTTTTTCAGAGATTTCCTGCAAATTATCATCAATTAAACCCCCTAAAATAATGAGGTCACCATCATTTGCAATGACCTTAGTTTGTATAGAGCGTTTGTTAGTAACGATATCTGCCGCAGACACTGCAGAGGGGGCAATGCTTGAGATTTCTTGTAAGATATCAAGGCTAATAGCGTCACCCTGATTAATTTGGGGTAATATTTTTAGACGTAATCCCACATCTTGGCGCTTAATCGTCTGAAACGGCGAAGATGGAGTTGATCCACCACCAGTATTGGAATATTGACCAGTGACAAAGGGCACATTTTGGCCCACAACAATTTCTGCCTCTTGGTTGTCCATGGTTAACAAAGAAGGGGTAGAGATGATGTTGGTAGAAGTGTCGCTGGCTAAAGCCCTTAGCAAAGCGCCGATTCCTGCGCCAGAACCAAATGTGCCTACGCCTAGGCTTAAACCGCTGCCTAAGGATAAGGGGTTAGCTTTTAGCTGCACTAGGCTAGAGCCACTGGCACCGAAATTAGTGCCACCAGCTAGGCCACCGTTGCTTAGGGCCCATTGCACGCCTAATTCTGCTGCTGTACTCGATGAAATTTCGGCAATAATAGCCTCAACTAATACCTGAGCACGGCGCACATCTAATTGTTTGATCACGGCTAACATAGAGACCATTGTGGCATCAGGTGCGGTGATGACTAATGCATTGATCCCAGGTTCTGCTTGCACACTCACCTGTATGGGGGCCTGATCACTTGAATTTTCGTCTTCATTTTTTGGCTGGGTGGCGGCCATGTCTTTAAGAATAGGCGCTAATGCCTCGGCTTTAGAGTAGTGTAGGTACACCACTTTAGTATGGCCCGTCATCTGAGCAACGGGGGCATCTAAATGAGCAATTAATGCGCGTAGTTGCGGCAACAGGTCTGGCCCTGCGTTAAGAATAATACTATTAGTGCGTTGGTCTGCAATCACAATTTGTGTTTTTGACACAGCTTCGCCAGTGGCTATGTTTGGATTTAAACCAAGGCTGTTAATAATACTAACGACCTCCTGAGCACTCGCATGTTTGACTTGCACCATTTCTAAGTTTTGGTCTAAAGGTTGATCAATGCGGCGCACCATGTCCCACACCCGTTTTGCGTTACGTGCGGTATCAGACAATATCAACATATTCGTGGGTAAGTAGGCAGCCAAATGCGCTTCTTGGGGCAGTAAAGGGCGAATAACAGGTACAATTTGTACGGCCGGCACATGTTTAACAGACATTACTTGCGTTACAATTTCGTCCCCTGTTGACTGGTTATCAAACACCTCCGTTACCGCACCTGAAACTCGAATATTGATTTTAGGTATTATTTTAATGCTGCTGCCACTTGGCGCGGCAATAAAGCCATGCACATCAAGTACTGACAAAAATACTTGATAAATTTCATCTGCAGAAACGGCACTCGACGAAATAACAGTGACTTTACCTTGCACACGGGGGTCTACAATAAAGTTCTTGCCTGTTGCTAGCGCCACAGTTTCTATGAGGCTATGGATGTCTGCATTTTTTAAGTTAAGGCTAGCACTTAATTTTAAACTTGTGCTTGCTTCAGTCTGCACCATGTAAGCTAGACTAAAGGTTAAAAATAGGACAATTTTCTTGATCATTGACTAAAATCCAGTAAAAGTTGTTGTTCTTGACCGTTTCTAATAATACCTAAACGTAGGTTTTTAGCGACAGATAGATTAGTGAGTATATCCATACGACCAGCCAATTGGCCAATGGCTACACCATCTACACTAGAAACAATGTCATTAGCTTGCAAACCTAGCTTTACAAACATCGCTGGTCTATTGCCCTTATTCACCTGATAGCCCGCAAACTGGCCATTTTTAGTGTGAGGTACAAACGTAATATGTTGTTCAAGTGCCAGAGGGTTGCGGAGTACCTCTGCACGAAGCGCACCTAAACCTGCCATCAAACCATCCTTAACAGATGCGGCCTTTGCTGTTAACTCGGCCAAAGTAGCGCGAGGCAATCGAATAATTTCCAGGCGCCCTTTGTGATCGACCACTACGCCATCGGCAATAATTTGGTGGATACTATAGTCAGTGGTTAATACATCTCCTGCTTTAAACACCTTATCAGCAGCGTTTTTTACACTTAAAATGGCCATAGATTTTGCACCATCAGCTAATGATAAAATGCCTTTAATGGTTACTTGAAGGACTGACGTGGGTATGTCTGCAGTGGCTATTTGGTTAACTGTGCTAACGGCCAGAGGGCGGCCAAATAGGTGTGCGCTGCCAATGTCATCTGCATAGCCAGCTGCTTTAGGTAAGTTGGTCATTAGGGCTGGCAAGTTAGCAACGTTAGGCACTGTTGTCTTTGGTACCGCCCAATAATCGTAGGCTTGCCAAAACACTTGGGCAGACGTTAAACCCAATAGCACAAGCAATAATCCTGCAAGAGCTGACGTCAATAATGTGTATTTTTTTTGAGCCATAGTCAGTCGATTTAAATGGTATGAAAGCATGTTTCTATCGTTGCGCTAAGAGGATGTCCATCGCTCTCACATCAACAATTGTACATTTTGAGTCGAGTTGCTAGAAATAGGTAATTCTACCCATGTGCTTGGATTTTCATCACTGTAAGATACAGTATAACTAGTTAAAAAATAAATAGAAAAAGTAAATTTAGTAAATATCGATGTATTTAATAGGTATATCCAAAATTTATATCATTTACGTAGCGTCACCAATCATGAATCACTAACACTGGTTTTGAATATTTTTCAGGCTATTATTAGCATTAGGTCAACATGGAGCAATCGAATGAAAAGTATCATTTTTATTTTAGCAACAAGCATAATTACACTAACTGGCTGTGGTGGCGATACAGCGGTTGCGGCCAGTTCACCAGTTAATGGCTATGTCACTCCCGCAAAGTTAAGCGCAGTACCATCACAATAAAGGGCCATAAAATGAATTTTAAATTAAAAAGTTTAGCCACTGTAAGCCTTTTATCTCTTACAGTGCCCTCTGCCTTATTAGCTGCAGATGCAAATGATAATTATTCGACCGCTACAGTTGAAAAGTGGGTCGATGATTCCTCAAACACTGCTGTTAACCTTATTAATATAATGTCATGTATGGCAGGTGAAGGTGGGGTAAGTAGACCTGGCTTCGCTAACAAAAGCTGGATTGGTCTTGTTGATGAAAAGACCTGCGGCATGGACGATGGA
>Ga0209482_1000612_pt1 | contig 29759 bp, 25 predicted proteins | sample CoawatmetaG10DNA_FD_187512 | JGI IMG/M metagenome (GOLD analysis project Ga0209482, IMG submission 187512) | Marine microbial communities from the West Antarctic Peninsula - Coastal water metaG104-DNA (SPAdes) (version 2) | ecosystem: Environmental > Aquatic > Marine > Coastal ...
GGTAAATCTAGCCCACTTAAAGCCTGTTATATATTGGTTTTTGTACGCACTTGCTTTTGTCTTATTCCTATATGCTTCTCTTGTATCTGATTCGTATGACATACTATAAATTTAAGAATTAAAAAATAAGTTATATACTCTCGAGCTCAACTAAAACTTTATTTGTTGCTTTATCATCTTGATCATACCAAATTGGGAGGCAAAGATGCCTTGAGGCTATTTCATAAGGATCTAGCCCAAGGGAGTAGTCATAAACGGGAGAAGTTTTAGTTTTTAGTCCCTTAAGTCTAGTCAGTTGATCATCATTTTTTGCTAGTAATATAAATTTATATAAATTTGATCTATGGTTTAAATCTAAAGGGTCTATAAAGTCTATAGATTTTGCATTACATTGATTAATATATTTTTGTGCAACTAAATATTTATTTTCAATAATAGATTCAGTTTCCATTAGAACGGAATATGACAACAATGCATTAATTTCTGACATTCTAAAATTTATACCAACATCTATTTTTTGCTCAAACCTATCGTACATCATAAACCGTTTAGACATTTCATGCAGTTCTTCATCTTTTGAAACCATTAATCCACCCTCTCCAACTGGGACAGCTTTTGTAGCATACAAAGAATAAACACCAGCTACTCCATACAGACCTGAATGAGTATTATCTAAAAGGGAGCCCAAACTATGTGCACAATCTTCAACCAAAGTAATACCTTTTTTAGTGCAAAGAGAGGCTATTTCTTTAATATCAGGATTTGTCCAACCACCAATATGTGTGAGCAAGAAAACACTATCATGCGGATCTTTAAGACTACTAACAAAAATCTCGACTTGTTTTAAAGTTGGCATTAAATAGTCAAGAGAGCAATCCACAAAACCTTTTAATTCAAGTCCAGACGAAATTGCAATGGTTTTTACTCCATACATAGTGTTTGATTGTAGAAATATATTTTTCTTACCCCTGTATCTCTTAAGCAGCCTAAGAATAGTATATAAGCCAGAACCATTTGAGTTAAAAGCCAAAGAATAAGGTGCTCCAGTATAATTAGATCCCCACTCAGAAACCTTTTCATTCCACATTCCCTCTGCAAGATTTCCAGAGCTAAATATTTCTGGATAATTTTCCTCAAAAAACTTAATAGATTTACTTGGTAATTTTATTGCGCCCAATTTTAACTCCTATTTTTATCAACTATTTCTTGCCATGCTGTTTGAGACAAGTCTTGATGAATCAAACCTTCACCATTAACCTTAATTAATTTGGAAGGATTCTCATTGTATATTCTTCTATAGAATTCAGGAGCCATGCTAAAGGCTAGTGTAAATTTTCCAAGTACGACTGACCACACATTAGAAGAGCTTTGATTAATATGATAAAGGTAATTTCTTTCTTGTCCTTTTTGGACAAGTTCTTTTTTTAATCCAACATAAGTATCAAGTAGTTTAATTGAAGGATTTCTTTTTTGATGCTCAGAAAAAACATACTTGATATAATCATTTATTTTTTTCTCATCGTCTACGGTTATCCCTCCAGCTTGTCCAATACCATTCTTTTTTTTCAGCAAATTTATACACTTATTGATATGGTAATCTAACTCAACAAAACTGCACTCTGTGTCAGGAACATTTTCTACTATAGCCATAGGGGCAAAGCCCATTTTTATTGGTATTCCATTAAATTTTGAAATGGCATCTGGACTAGTATTGACTACATTATTTGATTTATATGTTTGACCACCAACGCCCACCTCAACAAATTTACCAAAATCATTAATATATTCCACTTCTGAATTTGTTTTTATTTCAAGTCCATTCAATTGAGCTGCAGTAACAATATCAGACAGGAGATCTCTAGAGTTCATTGTGAAGTCAGGACTTTGAACTGAAAAAAAGCTATCCTGATTTTTTAACTGTTTATTTATATTAACAAAATTATCACTAACTTTTACCTTGGAACCTCCATATTCTGAGCCTGCTCTTCTTCTAAGCCAATCATGAGTTTTAATTAATTCAATGATTGCTAAAGATCTAGATACAGTTGAGAGCCAAATAGGGTTTAATTTATGAGATTTATACCGAAACTCAATCCTATCATCATTAAACCAACCATTTTTTAACATTTCTATTCCAGATGATGTGGGAATAAGGTTCATTCCAGGAAAGCAAGAATAGTACTCAATAAGATCATCTGTTGCTCCCAATAAATATCTTAGGGTCAGAAGGTTATCTGGAATAAGCGTATAAAGAGCCCCAGAATGAACCCATTCATGAAAATCTTTACTAGTTTCTGAAGCTAATTTGTCATTTTTTTCAAGCAATAAAACTGTTTTCCCGGCTCTAGTTAAGATTTCAGATATTGTAATCCCAGAAACTCCTCCACCAACTACTATCCAATCATATTTAGAATCTCTAACCATCATTATTGCTCATAAATTCTATAGTCCTTCTAAGTCCTTCATCTAATGATACAAACGACTCAATATCTAAGTCCAATAGTTCTTGCATCTTTATAGAAGTTCCATTAGATTTATAAGGATCTCCAACTAACATGGGTTTTAAAATTTTAGTATTAGGTATATTTATTTCATTTGAAATAGTTGTAAATAATTCGATAATAGAGCTTTCAATGCCAGTCAAAATATTAATGTTATCGTTTACACATTGATCTTGACATAGAATCAAAGATTTATATACTGCTCTTACTACATCATCTATGTATACAAAATCTCTTGTTTGATTTCCACCATTGATAGTAACTTTTTTACATTTGAGTATTTTATCAACAAAAATTGAAATTACACCAGAATAAGGACTTGTTGGATCTTGTCGAGGACCATAAACATTAAAAAATCTTAAACCAATACTTGACAATCTATTTAGTTTCCAAAAAACTTTAGAATATAGCTCTAATGCATATTTATCTACAGCATATGGCGTCATCAAGTCAACACTCTCTTCATCATCATTACCAAGCTCCATTTCCCCATAAATAGCAGAGGAAGAAGCATAAACTAATGGTAATTTATTTTTCACACAAAAATCAAAAATATTTAAAGAAGAAAGTAGATTAGTAGTTGTGCTTTTTTTGAAATTTGAAATAGATAATGGAACAGAGGCTTGAGCTGCTAGATGAACAACTGCATTAATACCTTTAAGTAAAGTCAAATCAAAATCTTCAACTCTTGCTTCAATAACTTCAATACTCTTTATACAATTTGATAGATTTTTTATTTTTCCTGAACTTAGGTCATCAATAATAATAACTTCGTGTCCTTTCAAAAGGAGAAATTCAGTAAGATTTGAACCTATAAACCCAGCCCCACCTGTTACAAGAATTTTCATTTTTTCTTATTTATATTTAAAAAATAGAGTTTACTAAACCTTCAATAATAACTTCTTCATCTAACTCTCGTTGAGCTTTTTTACGAGATTGAATCCCAAAACTAGTTGCAAGCTCTTCATCATCTACTATTCTTTTTATTGCATCAGCAAGAGCTATCGAGTTTCTAATAGGAACTAATAACCCACTAATCTCATGATCAACTGCTGCAGAACAATGCTTGCTATCTGTAGTAATAACAGGCTTCTCCATAGACATTGGCTCAGTTAAACCTCTCGGATAACCACCCTCTCTATAGAAAGAAGGATATACAGCCAAACAAGAAATCGAATAAAGTTCTTTCACATCCTTTCTAAAACCTATCCACTTAAAATTATTATTACTATTATATTTTTCTAAGTATGAGATAGGAACACTATCAGAGCTTCCTTCATCCACAGGCCCTACTAGTAAAAACTTTATATTTTCATCTTTCAGAATATCTGAAGCTTCACAAAATTCTTTTATTCCTTTAGCCCAGCTCATTCTAGCCAAGCAAATTACCACCTTATCTTTAGGTAAGAATCCAAGATCTATCTTTAATTTTAAAGAATTTACAGTAGATACACAGTCTGGAGAAAATTGTTTCGTATTAACATAATTCCTAGTTAAATATGTCTTACTCTCATCGATCATAGCTCTAGAAGTAAAGTATTCAAGATCATTCTTATTTGTAAACCAAACCTTATTACTTTGCCGAAATGAATGCTTGTAGAGTTGAGTGGCAACTAATCTTAAAATAAAAGCCTTAATTGTGCGACTATCAGAGAAAGAAAGGCCAAGACCCCAAACACAAGTTGTAATATTTTTAACACCGGCTAATCTTGCAGCTATTGAGCCAAATAAATTAGGCTTAGTAGCAATATTAATGACTTTATCAAATTTCCTTTTTTTAAGAATTTTATAAAGATTTTTAATATACAAAAGATCTTTTAGAGGATTCATAAAACGATAAAATTTTACATACTCATGGCCAACTCCCCACTCCTTCATAATTTTAAGATAATATTCAGACTCATAGCCATTATGGATATCACAAATAGCTGTAACTTCGTTGTCTTTTAAGAGTTTTTTTACTAAAGTCTCACTAAACCAGACAATTGAAAAATCATCTGGAATAACTATTGCTATTTTCATGTTCGATTAATGTATTAGAAGTATTATATTAAGCATATAAGTTATTTACAAGAAGCATTAAGACAATTACTTAATTGTCGATTACTTAATTGTAAATAAAATATTTTCCATTATGCCATATTTGGATATGGGGGCCAAATGAAAAATAAATAATTCTTCACTTAGCGACATTTTGTTAGCTCCCTCAGCTCCTTTGATATTTGCCGCTTAAAGAAGGGATCTATATAAAGCTTTTTGACAAGGTATTTAATAAAAAATGGCCACTTTCTTCTTGAGAGCGCAGAATGAATAACTTTCCATTGTTTAAAAAATTCTTTTAGAATCAAAATGTTCAGAATACTAGAATTAGAATAATCTGCACCAAAATAGGCATTTAAGAATTTTTCCTCATAGGAGTGATGAGGAGTATGTCGAATAAAAGCCCTTAGAGTGCCCCAATAAATTATCCTACAAGTGACAATAAATCTGGCTAAATCAATTTCTATATAGCCTGAAGATAATTTTCCTGGATCAATTACACATAGATTTCGACCATCTATATTAAATATTTGTCTAATATCGATACCTTTTAAATTATTTGCAGTTAAAGTATGGCACTCATAATCAGCAAACTGAATAAAAATATCAAAAAAACTCTTTAAATATTTAGAACTAACCCCCAAGGATTTTAAAAAAATAGAATAGTTATCAAACTTATTTATTACATCTTGAGCCTTAAATATAGAACTTACAGAGGATTTTTCATGAAACAATTTTAAAGATTTACCAAAATTACATAACCCATTCATTACAGGATCACTATTAGGTTCCTTATACTTTTTTAAAAGATCAGACTGACGATAATCTTCGAATAACAAAGAACCAAAAACTTGCTCTGTCACTATAGCATTATATTCGTGAATATAAACTAAATGATTAACGAAGGAAACTTGGTGTGATTTATTCCAACAAATTGACAAATATTGTAAGCTTTTTATCTCATTATCAGCTAGCTTCCTATCAGATGATGAAATTGGTGATAGAAAATCTATACTCTTATCATAAAAAATATATTTTGGAATTTTAATATAAACACTATTTTGCCCACCTAATCCGTGAAAACTAGCCAAAAATGTTATAGAAAAAGCATTAATTTCTAATGGACCATGATTGATAAAAGTTTGATACCTTTGATCACTAGATAATTCACTTGAGATAAGAGAAATAAGCTTTTTTAATTTTTTATCTTTAATTGAAATCATTTTATTTTGAAATCATAGTACTCAACATTTTTTCAAATTCAAAAGCATAATGCTTAGTAGAGAACTTAGTTTCTATTATGTTCTTACTAGCAAGTCCCATTTTTTGTCTAATAGACTTATCATTTAAAAGATCTCTTAAATGATATTTGAGCATTTCAATATCTCCTGGCTCAAATAAATAACCATTTTCTCCAATTTCAACCAATTCCCTAGTCCCACCAACATTAGTCACTATAACGGGAAGAGAGGCGAGCATTGCCTCTCTAACAGCGTCAGGAAATGACTCACTATATGAGGTTGAGACATATATATCAGCACTTTTATAGATATCTCTAATATCATTTCTCCAGCCAATAAAGTGAATACAGTGATTTAAATTATTTGTATTTACATAGTCATGGATATCTTGCAAATATTTCTTTGAGTCAGGACTACTATTGACTGCAGCTCCAGCTAATAAAAAATGTATATTCTTAAAATCGCCCTTTAAAGAAGCTACCGATTTAATAAGGTCTAACTGCCCTTTAGCAGGCAAAATACTTGAGGCCATGATTATTAAGATAGCATCAGATGGAAGATCTAATTCAAGATTTATATTTGTTCCAAAAAAATTTTCAAAATCTGAAACGCCAGTATATAAAGGAATAATTTTTTTCTTAAAGAGTTTACTTCTAGCTAATGCTCCAAAGATCACAATACCCTGATCCGCATACTCTAAATTAATTTTATTTGCAAAAATTAGCCCAAGTCTATTAAGGATCCATGCAACTTTTCCTTTTGGCTCAGACCAAATATTCCAAATAATTTGAGCACCAATTTTTCTTGCAGGAAGATAGAGCGTTAGAAAAGTTCTGATATTATCACACCATACTATATCAGGCCTCAAGTCTTCAAACTCAGAGACAAAAGATTTTTTATATCTTAATAAACCGATCAAGAAATTTAATATGTGCTTTAGATTAAACTTAAGAATTTTTCCATCAAATATTTCTAATCCTTTTGGAAATTTAAGGATCCGCACATCTATATCATTATCAATACATAATTTAGTTAATGGGCTTTTAGTTTGACCTACTAAAACTGGAGCCACTTTACTTTTATCTAGATTAATCAATAACCGAAAAATATTTTTTTGAGCACCACTAAAATTTTCCCTCATTATATGAAAAAAAATTATTTTAATTGGAGTGTTGTCTTGTTTTAAAATTTTCAATTTATTTTATTAGAAAATGAATTAATTCAGCTTTAATGATAATAGATTAATTATAGGACCACTACCCACTTACTTCCGCACCCTTCGGTATTCTGCGAATCTACCCAAGAAAAAAAATGAAGCTATTATTAAAAAAGTAGATTGGTCCGCCACTTGCACTAAAGAATAAAAGAATAAAGCTATTGATAGTGATATTCCAAAAACATTTATAAGATATACAGGATCACTTCTGCTCATATGAGAGCGCAAAAATATTATTCTCTTAAATTGTCTATAGATCTCCACTAGGATTACAATAAAAATAAAAAGACCAACTATTCCAAATTGAGCTAATAATTCAATATATACAGAATGTGGTGACGTACTTCTCGTATTACTTGCTATTGCGAAGTAAAACTTTGAATACGTATCAGGGTTTAGCCAACTCATAAATTTTAGAATATCTTTTGAACCCATAATATCATTGATTGGCCCACCACCAGCACCAACAGGAAAAGTGTAAATAAATACATCAATACCTCTAAGATATGTACCAATCCTATCAAAAAATGACGAATTACTCCAATAGTCTACCCGCACATCTCCACCTAAGGTACCACCAATATCCACTGTAATTAAAAGTAAAATAATGATAGGAACTCCTATTAAACCCATTAATATGAATAGGTTTTTAGGGTGCTTTATAGTAAAAACAAAATACACAACAGTGCCCACCACTAGCGTAAGTAAAAAGGACCTTTGATAAGTACCAAATCCTGGAATGATTAATAGAAATATAAATGGCAATAAATAGAATTTGCGATATTTAGTTATAAAATAAAATCCACTAATAACTGCTATAGTAGAGACCATGCCAACCTTCAGATAGTTGCCTAAAAACAGGCTGTTAAAGCGATTATTTTCAGTGAATTGATAAATACTTAAATCTAGTATATTATTATCAAGCAATAAAATCAGATACTCTAACAACAATACAATTCCTAAAGCAAAAAATATTTTTAAAATAAATTCCGCTTGGTTCAGTGTTTTAATAAAACAACGGCATGCTATATAAAATACAATGGCAATCTGAATTGAAAACGTGTCTCTGTACCAACTAACATCTGAACCATGCCCGACAAAATTAGTACCTATATCAAGATCAACTATCTTAAAATTATAAACATTTAATATTGCAAACGTTGATACTAGCGATACAGCAATGAAGCTAAATATCAGAATACAAAGCCTTTGAAGACGTATGCTAGAAAATACCTGGGACCTACTAATAATTGCGAATAGTATTAGAGATATATTAATAAACTCAAATGTGTAATATATTGATGAAAAAGGCATTGAGATGCCTGTAATTTCTCTCCATAAAGACCCATTCGGCGCCAATGTAAATTGACTACCCCCACTCACTGTGAGAAATAAAAACAGGTAAACGAGCAAATGAGTCTTTACAGTAATTTGTGTAATTAAAATAAAGTAGCAACAAAACAACAGACAAACTATCAATAATGGGATAGTAGAATATGGTTGAAAATAACCAACTACATGAATAAGGAAATAAACAAATAAAATAGTTAGTAACAATAACCCACCTTTTTTTGTTAGTGGGCTTCTCGAAGTGATTGTATGAGAGTAATTCTGATTCATTTTTAATTTAATTTTCTTACATACAAGACTAGCTCAATTAGTCTTCAAGTAAAGTCAAACCAATATATTTATTAAAATAATAGCAAATCTTTTTTGCTTCTCTTTAATACTTAATAACATTAAGTGATGCCATTATTGGACACCTTCCGAAATTACACGCTTTTCACCTTTATCATTTTCTATCAATAACTCTCTCCATTTAGGCAACTCAGGGTTTAGATTGAAATAGTTCTTAATCTTCTCTTCAAATATTTTCACATAACTATTTCTATTCACCGCAGCCGCTAATTCTTCAGGAGAGCTAACAAACGAAACACCTTCACAGTCTCTTAATGGGCTAAAATTCAGAGTACTAGGATCAAGACTCGAAACTACAAACCTTCCTAAACAATAAGCATCCACAGCAGCAGATGTTTGGTTACCAGTATAAACCATTGAACATTTACCAATTAACAAGGGGATTGGGTCGTTTCTCACCATCAAATCAAGCTCTGGGTAGTCTTCTTCACGAATTGGACACCTTGGATGTGACTTGACAATATATTGCACTTCATTATTAATGAGTGTTACTGCTTTTCTCAACATTTCCATTTGATTCATAGTGTCATCTTTAAGATAGCTACCAAGTATAAGTATTACCTTTTTTTCCATTCTAATTTCTTTTGAATCAGTTTGATTTTCGAGCACATCTCTCAAATGCAAGTAGCGCAATGCTTCGACTTCAACCAATCCACTTTTAGGATAACCACTATCAAGATACATCTGTTTATCTACTCTTCCAAAAGCAGCAACAAAATCGGGCAAAGGCAACCGACAACTTTCTGCTCTATCATAACATTTAGGGTCATAATAAGTTCTTAAATCCCAATACCTTAGTGGCGTATGTATTACTCCAATTATCTGACTATGTCCTGCATTTCTCCAAGCATACAATAAGCTAGATTCAAAGGACAGATTTTCCCGAAGATAGACGCCTTTCTGTTGGTGAGGCAGTTTACTCATTGCACTCTCAAATAAGCTCAAATAAATAAGGTTACTCATTCCCTTTGGACCAATCATAGAATTAAGAAAGTCATTTTTAAAAAATGGCCAATAAACTCCACTCTGCTTTTGTAAATATTTTTCTAGTAGCTTTTTCACCTTAGTCAGCTGATACCAATCTCTTAATACCGAAAAAGCTAATTTGATACTGAGGAACGAATATAAAGTCACATGAACCTGATTATTTGTATGTGATTGGTTAAACCGCTTGATAGTTTTTTTCGCCACTATAGAATTTGGTATAAGTGCATCTTTTATGTAGATATGAAGCCAATTGGATTCAACGCATTGTTTTCCCAATACCTGAGGCAAGGTTGTCCAAAAGGGGCTTTCATAATCCCCTTCTTTTAAAGAATCAGGATTAAGATTAAAAAGATAAGAAACAAAAGTTATCTTAGCTTTCGTTCTTTTCCACTCTTCAACTCCTGCCCCCTTCAATGGCCAATTAGAAATCAAGTCTCTCGGAAGCCAAATGAATCCCTTCAGAGAATATGGAAGACGATTATAGATACGTTTTATAATGCTTTTTGTTGATTTCTTTTGCTTGTTTTTTTCCCACTGGAAACCAACACCTAGCTCACCCAAAAGAAGATGCATAGATTCACCCAATTGTATATTGGATGAAACAAGCAAAATATTTTTGTAGTGCCTCCCTTCAAGCCAATCCCTAAAAGCCATTAACTTAATTACATTGTTAATCTGAGGTGAATTCGCAAAATTAGATTTCTCGCTAATAAGCGTTGTCCACCAAAAACTAAACTCTGGACGAATCTCAAGGTGTTTAACAATCTTTTTTCCTCTAAATTTTGCCTCTCCAAGTGCATAAATAAGAGCTAAGTATTGCGATCTCAAGTGCGTAGCATTATCCTCGACTATTTTGGGGAGAGAATAAACGTCTTTAGTTTCAGAGAATTCGTAACTTCTCCATAATAGAACATCCTCATAATCTGATTTCCATTGTTCATCAGAACACCAAATAACCAAATTATCCTTACTCCCCACCATATTGCTCCCCTAGCAAAGGCTAGAGACTATCACATTACAAAGACTGTCTATAACTCTTATATTGCCTAAATTTTTTCTCATAAATATATCCTATTATGTGATGAGTGTATTACTTGAATTCAAGTTATTAACCACCGAATTATACGTTCCGGTCTCCACAATTTTACCATCTGACAATCTGTAAATTCTATCACAGTGCCGCAAAGTGCTTAGTCGATGAGCGATCACGATTAAAGTCTTTTTTCCTTTAAGTTGTTGGATTTCATTAACAATTTCTTGTTCTGTTTCATTGTCTAGCGCACTTGTTGCCTCATCCATAACTAAAACACTACGATTGTAGTAAAAAGCTCTTGCTAGAGCCACTCGCTGACGCTGACCGCCAGAAAGGCGAACGCCATGTTCTCCTAGCACTGTATCCAAGCCCAGTGGTAATTGCTCTACGAGCTCTGTTAATCTCGCCTGCTTTAATGACGCTCTGATTTTTGACTCATCAATTTCCTCTGTTTTAAGCCCGAGCGCAACGTTGTGTTTTAAGGTGTTATCAATTATAAAAATATCTTGAGGAAGATAGGCCACCTGAGAACGCCACTCTGCAAGTGAACTCTCAATTGGTTTTTTGTTAAAACTAATCTCTCCTTCATGTCGTTCTAACAACCCCAGTAAAACATCAAGTAGTGTTGTTTTTCCAGACCCAGAAGCACCAATTAGACCAATTGCCTCTCCAGCATTAATCTCCAGTGAAATTTGATTCAGTGCATTTTGTTTTGACTTCGAATAGCGAAAGCTAACATTTTTAAATGCAAGGCTAGAAAATACACTATCGTTGGTGTCAAACTGCTCTCCCTTTTCTCTGATGTTTATCTGCTCGAAGCTCATTACTTCTTTGTATAACCGATTAACACCATCACGTCCAAAGCGAAGGTTAACTAGGCCAGTGGAAATTGTATTGGCAGAGGGGAGTAGTTTGATAGAAGCAACACCGAACATTCCTAATGTCGATGCCAGTACTTTCAAATCGTCTCCAAGAAGTATCGTGAAAACTACAAGCAACACTATAAAGGAAATTAACACTAACTCCAGAATAAATCTTGGCGTGCTTGAGAGCACCTCTGCTTTAGCACTATAAAACGCGTTTCCTTCTGCGCCACTTCTAACCATATTCAAAAAGTATTTCTCTTTACCAAGAATTCGAATTTCTTTGAGACCTCCAATCCCTTCATTAATACCTTGCAGCATAGTTGTGGAGGCAATATTAGCTTTTTCCCCATACATGCTGATTTTGTGGCGAAAAAGTAGATTGTAACTGATTATCGTCGTGCCTAGTAGCGTGACAAGTAGAATTAAAGCTGGTAAATCTTGCCACGCTAGAAGTATCAAAATTGATAAGCCTACAAAACCATCAACTAAGATTCGAAACAACGGAACTACTGCGTTAAATTGAAATTGAGAAGTCAGTTCTTGGATACTATAAATATATTCAGCACTATTACGGCGTAGATATTCGCTGTAAGGTAAGGACTGGTATGCTTGCATCAAAAAAGAGCGTAAACGCACCCGTTGGTTCTGGCCAAATAGGATGATTTCTCGATGAATCCATATTGCTGATAATGTTTTCAGCATAAAAATAACTACCAATGCAACACTTATGTAAATCAGTAACTCTCTACGATTCTGGTTTGGCAATTCAAGTAAATTAATGAACTTCCCAAAAGGTCCATCTAGAGCATTTGCATCAATTATCAATGCTATATATGGGCCTATGAGACTAATCCCTATGACGTCAAGCAAGGATATTCCTAAAAACATCAGTATTAATTTTGGCAGTTTTTCACGCTTCTCGCCTATTAGATAGAGTATTTTTTTAAAATAATTTGGCATTAACTTAATCCGATATTAAAGTGTAGTATTCATTGCGAATATTTTTTCCATAAAAATTAATTACTATGCTTAATTGAGAATATTCTAACCAACGTTGCTTCTCATTCAACCTAAAAATAGTTTATCAATCTAAGGAGAAATATTATTAAATAACGTTTGTAAATCACCTATCAGATTATCAGGATTTCTTGAAAACTGGTGGCAAAATTGCTTTCTAACTTTTTGCACTTCAACTGATTCCCACCAAACATCGATATTATCCCAAACCTTGATCATTTGGTGTGCTGCACTTTCAGGTGATTGGTGGAAGATACCAACGGATTCTAATAATTCAAAATAAGGCTTTACTTCAGTCTTTAACTCAAAATATTCAGGGTCCCAAAAGATAATCGTAGGTATATCCCAGCTTAATGACTCTAGATAAGTGGTGGCATTATAGGTTGAGATATAAAGTCGACTTTTTTCAATCAATTTAATGATGTCCTGCGCCCCTGACTCAAGATGAACTTCCGGCATTTCCTCTTGCCAACGCTCAAACTGATCCCAGCCATAATCATGGGGATACAGTTTCAACAGTACTTGCTCTCTTAATTTTTGTGGTAGAGCTTGTAAAAATTTCTTCTGGACAGCTAGATAATTCAGCAATTGACTTGAAATAGGGAGAGCACATAAATGGTAACTATAGCGCGAATTTGTCATCTCAACCATTAAAGCACCACCATTTGGATCATATGAAACCGACTTTCCTAAGGATTTTAGGTTACCCATAGGCGTAATTTGAGGTTTAGATGAGTCAGACCAACCCCAAGAAAGCCATTTTGTCGCAATATTTATCTGATGACTTTCGCCAAATGAAAAAGGACTCATTCCAAAATGACCTCCATGTTGTCCAATTATGAGTGGCGTTTTTGTTTCAACCTTCTCAGCCGCCCACGCTTTAAAAAGATCGTCATACTCATAACTGGTAGAGGTAAAAATGACCTTTAATCTTTTAGGCCAAGGCAACAAATCTATAGTTTGCATCAGCTGCTCATAACCTTCCAGATAAGACCTTGGCATATGAAGTGGAATAAATTGGCGCGCAATAAGTTCAAATGAATTATCATTAAATTTATTGCCGTCCAACTGCCATTGACGTTTCCTCATATCAGACCTGGTGTCTGGCAATTGTTGTGTTCTCCAAAACCTCGGAAACTGCCCCAAACGCAGCTGCAAGATTAATTCAGTCTTCAGTGGTAGACAGGAGGAAATAAAAAAATACTCAACCTCATTTGGAAGCAATTTACTGAGCCCAATAACCCATTTCTTTAACTGCGACTTCAGGCGAATTTTCCACCCTTGACGAATAACAAAGTGCTTATTTTTGTTTTTCTCTTTTAACTGAATTTTTTCAATTTTTATTAATTTTGTGAAACACTTTTCTAATAATTGCCCATAAATAGCCTCATTCCAATCATCTTCTTTAACTAACCTATCAAAATGATCCATATCATTTGGTGTTACAGAGAGTGGATTTCTTTCTATAATCCTGCAATTTATACACTCTAGTTTTTCAATGGACTGATCTAACATAGACCATCGATCAAATAGCATTTGGATGAAGTAGCCCAACCAAGGTCCAATTAAGATTCTCCAATAATTGAGTGAGTATTTAACAGAATGAATGTGATTTAGTTTGTCAGATAGCTCTACAAGTAAGCTTTCATAAAGTTTCTGTAAATATTGATAGTCCTCATAAAGCATTTTTCGGTCATCCCAGTGGTAAGGTGCAACTATTGCATTAAGCCCCCCCCACTTTTCCATTCTACTATAACGTTTGCACCACTCACCAAGAAACAGAACCGGTTCATCTTCAAGGTCTGGCCAAGTTCGCTCATCAGCTGTAGTAATTAATGTGCGGGCTAGCAAGTTATCCGACCTTCTTTGACATGAAAAAAGTCAGTCCAGCCAAATACTTATTAGGCTTAGTCAATCGATTCGCTAGATTAGATGCAACTTGTCTCAAAAAAGTCACCTGTCTATCTACTTCTCAGACTACTGAGATAAATTGCGTTAAAGGAAAATAGTCTCGACATATCACTAATCTGGTTATCTTGCCACATCGTTAATAATCCAGTTTCAAAAAGACTGTTTTTTTTAATAATTAGAATACTCATAAATCTTGGCTATTAATCTTCAAAAATAAATACTAATACATAATAAAAAGAAACTATTAAGGTCATAACTAATATTTCTCAAAATAGTGATTTAAATAATTTAGACGTAATTTGATCTAGAGACATAATTTTTAGTTGAGGGAATTTGTTGAAATTTTTTATATATTTAGATGGATAATCATCAGGATATGTATATCGCAAATAACCTGAATAAAAAAAATCACTGCTATTATCTATATTCGCTATATCTTCCTCCATAGCTCGTTTGCAGCTATTTCTTAAAAACCGTACCGAGTCTTTCTCACTTCCTAAATCCCAATAAAGGGCGTATTTAGCATATTTTGGTTTTATTTTTAATGAAGAAATACGTTGCCCCTTTTCTTCATCTTTATTCATTGCTGATTTTATCAAGTGTGGCACGGAACCTCTATGCATAGTTCTACTATCAAAAAAAACAGCATCTCCAGCCTTAACAGGAACAGTTAGTTTATTTATTCCACCTCTGTAGCGTAGAATTTTTGTTGCCAATCCTCTATAAAAGTACTGTAGAAGTTTGTTCCCTTTAAAATATTTATATATTTTATGAGATTTAGGGATAACATCTATTGCTCCACCAAAATCTATCGTATTGTCCTGTAAATATACACCTACTTTTCCAAAAAAATAATTAGGAGAATGCAAATAATCGCCACCCTGCAAATTTACCTCTGAGTTTGAATCTGTATGCCATTCATCAGATTTTATGTCGAAACTATTACACTGAATTTGTATATCATTTATATAATAAATTTCATTTTCAAAAATTTGACTTAGAGTAGTTATTATTTTGTTGTTAAACTGAGTATCTATAAGAAAGTCTAGTAGATTATTATTGCCAAAAATGTCAGATGAAACTAACATACTCTTCTCCTTTGGCATAGTATGCGTTATGTTATTTATAATATCCCTTGTGCTATCTAGATTTATATTATTCATCACTCCAGGTATTATAATAAATCCGTTTTTTCTAAAACTTTCTAATTTTGTAAAAGAATCATATTGATCATTCATAAATCTTTATCTTTATCGAAATTACTATTAGTAAAATTATAACAAAATAATGAAAAAAATATTAGTTAAAGACTCACGCCTAATTTTTTAAACAATTCATCGGGCGAGCTAATCTGCATATCTTCATAACCAATATATTCAGAGGGAAGGAGGTCATTAGTATAGTAAAAAGATGGCAAATTGGTTTTAATCGAGATCTCCAATCCTGGAGATGAGCAAGCTGCTGACACTGCACAAATATATCCATCTCTTAACAAATCCATATAACCCCCTCTGGATGACGTGACAATGTCAAAACCCCTTTCTTCCCAAAGACCCCTTTCATCAAGATCTTTAGGCTTAATTACAATATGGTAACCATAACTAGTTAAACAAGAAAGGAACTTAGAAAATTCATCTTGCATCCAAAGGTTACCAATTGGACCATTCGCCTGTTTAAATTTACTATAACCCATAGGAAAAGCGATTATTTTTTTTGAATTTGTATGCACATTTAACTTGGAATGGGCAGAATCTACTAGAGAATTTTCTACATGATTTAATGAGGCATGTAACAACATACTGTCCTTATCCCAGTATAAATATTCATGATAATACCCAAAACGGTACTCATTTTCAATTTTGTTAAAAGCTCTTTGTTGTCTACAAAAAGAAATTACCCCCAATTTATCACAAGCCTGAAAGACTGGATTTTCAAGAAAGTCCAGTCCAATCATTAATGGAGCTGTACCTAATCGCTTTATATTATATTCTAATATCAACTTCTCAATCTCGCCAACCAACACAACATGTAAACACTGGAAAGTAGAAGTAAATCTACATTTTCCCTTTACAATAAGTAAAAATATTTGCAGAGAATTCAAAATAGGCACTTCGCTCTGAACCAATAAATAGCCCGTCTGTCTAATCTTTTCTATATCAACATTCCAGGGCGAGAAAAGAAGGTATTCACTTTCATTAGATACTGATTGAAACAAGCTCAAGCTACTATACTTCTTTATAAGACCGAATAGTTTAATATATCTAATGATAAGCCCCTCCTGCTTTATTGAATCATCAAGAAAACTTGTAATACTGCCATATGTATAGTGTGTGTGTATTTTATTAGTAACACCCAGGAATTGCATAATAGACAATGGAGAAGCGAGACGATAAAGTAAATTCTTTCCAGCAAAATATGCTTGGGGGCTACTGGACAAAATATCCAAGCAATTTGTCATTTTTTTGAAGGTTTCAATATAACTATAAACATAACGAGCTCCGCCAAACTCCTTTTGATTTAATTCCAACAGATCAATAGATGTTTTAGAAAAAATAAATCGTCTCAAAAGGGGTTTTATCTTATTCAACCAATATAAATTCAACTGATCTCTCATATTTCTATTTTTTTCGCCCTTTGGATTCATTAGGTTTAAACGAACATTTTTCTTTATCCAGCATCCAAACCAAACAAATCTTCACTAGGTTGTTATTATAGAATATGATAAGAGGATTGAACATAACATTATTAACTTAAAATAATTAGCATCTAGTATAAAGCCGTAAATTCATCTTCAAGAATATACTTTTCAACTAAAAATAAGTCTTCTAGATTGTCTACTGAGAAAGATTTTATTGCAGGGTATGGCGCTATATACTGTTTAAAGGGCATATCTAATATTCGGTTACTATCACATGCTTCTATGAGCTCTAATCTGGTCTCATCATGAGAAGTAAAGGCCTTTAAGAACTCCCACTTAAATGCAAATATCCCATAGATACGACGAGCCATAAGGTCTGATGAAAAACTATTCTTACAATATGGAAGAGGTGATCTTGAAGTATAAAGAACTTCTCCTTCGTCATTATGAATTATTTTTACTGTATTTGGGTTTAACCATAATTTTTCATCAATTATATGCATGGCAAGAACAGTGCAAGGAATAGAATCATTTAATAACAATGGAGACACTACGGCATCAATCATGTCAGGTCGCATCATAGGCTCATCACCCTGCACGCAGACAATGATATCCGTATCTTCGACTTCTTCTTGCATATTTTCTACAGCTTCTGCAACTCTATCGAGAGCTCTTGTGTGATGGGATCCAGTTGAAATCACAGGAAAATTCTTATTTTCACAGAAATCTTCAATCTCTTTATCACAAGTAGCCACAACCAAATTATCCCAATGGTCGTACATTTTTGCTCTTAAGAAGACATGTTCTATCATAGCTCTACCTTTTATATTAAATAGAGGCTTTCCAGGAAATCTAGAAGCTGCCATTCTTGCCGGGACTACCCCAATTATTTTCATACTAACTCCATTTTTAATAATTACTTGTAATGTCTGTACAAATCAGCTAGTTGATTATCTTCTTTTCCTAGTCTCATACTATCTCCTGCATCAGAAACGTTTATCCATTGTCCTTCTTCATCCGAAATATAGAATGAATTAAGAAGCTGTATTGTAGCCAGAGTATCTTCTTTTGAAACTGGAAATTGCATATCTTTATGAAAGAAATCTGATATTTCTTGATAAATTTTTACATGTCCTTTTCCATATACATTTCCTGAGAAGTCTTCAGAAAATTCTTTGCAAGCTTCAGGTTGTGGCGTATAAATCTGAAGTTCATTAACTGCTATACCCCCTATTTGAGCTAAACCTTTTTCGCAAACAAGAGATATGCTTGCCTCATAATTATCAGGCCTTGCTGCTGTGGTTATTTCTAATGAGCCTACTGCACCATTTTTAAATTCTATAGCCGCTGTTGCAGTATCTTCCACTTCTATTTCTGCTCCTAGGGTTCTTAAACTGCTTATTACTCTTTCAACTTCTCCACCTAGCTTTCTCATTAAATCTATATGGTGAATTCCTTGGTTTGTTAAAGAACCTCCATCCATTGAAAAAGTTCCCCTCCAAGGAGCCAAATCATAATAAGCCTGGGGCCTGCACCATCTAACTCTTACTGCTAAGGTTCTTAATTCACCTAGCTCATCATTAGCTATTCCACTTAATACTCTAGAAACAGCTTTATTGTGTCTATTTTGAAAAACTGCAAAAACATTCACTCCTACTTCTTCTGCCTTTAAGTAAACCTCATTAACTTGAGAAGGCTTCATGAATGTAGGCTTTTCAATTATTACATTCTTTTTATAGTTTTCAATTATGTCTAATGCATGCTCATAATGCATTCCAGAGGGTGTGGCAATAATAACAACATCAATTTCAGGGATTTTAGTTAACATTTCATGAAAATTATTGAAAGCTTTAATTCCAAATTTATCACGATAAGTATTAGCTTTAGCAATATCAAGATCGCAAACAGCAATCATTTCAATACCATCCACATCAATAATTGAGTCACAATGATGGCCCGAAATTCTTCCACAGCCTATTACTGCAACTTTAATATTTTTATCCACTTAATCTCCTTTAAACTACATTTTTTATTAATGAAACAACTCTTTCCATAACTGGTTTTGGGGCTACAGTAAATCTGCTATAGCCTGACAAACTAGGATGATCAAATTTAGCCCTATAAAGAACTTTTTTCTCTAATGTTTCATGAATCTTATTTGCATTAACTCCAAAATCTACGTGTAAAAAATTACCCTCTGTATCCAGAGTCTTAAAACCCAGGTCAAGAAGACTTGATTTAAAGAATTCCTTACCTTTTTTTATTTTAGAAACTGAAACTTCCATATCATTTACATAATCTAATAATCTTGAGACAAATACAGTAGCTAGTGTGCTAACTTCATACATAGGACGAATTTTATGTAAAATTGATATAGCCTCAGGATGTCCTACCGCATAACCGACACGAATACCTGCACTACCCCAAGCTTTTGAAAAAGTTCTGGCAATTATTATATTCTTTGATTCTTTTATCCAAGGTATTCCCGACCACTCATAGAAGGGATGATAAGCTTCATCCAAAAGAAATAGAGACTCTGTTTCTTCACAAACAGATAAAATTTGTCGTAATTCTTGAGAGGTTAATATTGTTCCTGTGGGGCTATCTGGATTAGGAAGACAAAAAACTTTTGGTTTAGTTTTATATAAAACCTTGATTATATCTTCTAGAATAAGTCTAGGGCCTTCTTCATGCGGTGAGTAATTTAACTCTGTTGGATTGGCCTCAAAAATCTTAGAATAAACCGAATACATTGCAAAAGTTGGATTGGTGTAAACCACGCTATCTCCTTTTTCTACAAAAGCATCAAAAACCATTCTTATTGCTCCATCACTACCAGGAGTTAAAATTAGATTCTCTGGATTTACCCCTAACCATGAACTTAATTTTGAATAAGCCTCTCCTGCATCAGGATATGTTGAGATTGTTAAAGGCTGAATATCGTTATAGATTTTATACATCAACCTCAAATGGTCCTCATCTAAGTTCTCATTCTTATCCAGCCAGATAGTATTTGGGTCACGGGGAATAGAGGAAAATGTATTTGGTCTAAATATACTATTTCCAGCTAGAATCTTTTTTGGACGTATAGACATATCAAGTGTTATCTTAAAACTGGTATCTGATTTGTATCTAATCCTTCTATTGCAGCCAATCCCATAGCCTCAATAGCCTCTATGGCAATGCCTCCAATATGAGGTGTGCCAAAAAAATTTGGCAGGTTTAATAATTCCATATCATTTGGCGGCTCCTGTAGGAATACATCCATAGCTGAAGCAGATATAACCCTATTCTTTAAGGCTTCCTTCAGATCTGGCTCATTTACTATTCCACCTCTAGAAAGATTAATAAGAATAGAGGATGATTTCATTATAGAAAAAACTTTCGAATTTATTAGATTACTAGTTGAGCCATTATATGGAAGATGGAGACTTATAATATCAGATGACTTAAAAAGGCTGTCAAAGGAAACTTGGGAAGATCGATTACTTTCATTATTATTAATCTTGTAAACATCATATATTAGGATCTTACAATTAAATGGCTCTAGTAATTCAGCAAGGTCTTTACCAGTATTGCCATAACCAACTATACCAAATGTTTTCCCTGTAAGTAAATTACCCTTAAATTGATTCCAGTTACCCTTTCTAAGGTCTTCATTTGCTTGAGGAACTAATCTAAGAAGAGATAAAGTGAGAGAAAGTACCAGTTCAGAAACAGACCTTTTATTAACACCTCCCTTCCAACCGAGCCGTATCTCTCTATTCGCCATTGTATCTAGATCTAAGTTATCTGTTCCTACTCCATACTTACTAATAACTTTCAGTTTTGGTAACTTTGATAGAATCTTTCCATTAAAAACCTCTAGTCCGCAAATAACTTTGTCTTGATTCTCCAAAAAACCTACCAGTGCATCTCCCTCTAAAGACAATCCTTCATCGTTGAATTTAGTATTTTTATATTGTTTGGTAAGTCTCTCTCTCAGAAAAGGATTCTTAGAAAAAGATCTAGAGCATATAGCAACCTTGTCTACTTGATTCATACTAATATCTCTTCAAAATAATTTGAGCACATATCTAGGAAATTATTATTACAGTCCATTTCAACCTTTTGTATCTCTGCAGTTTTTCCAACTGGGAGTATGAGAACTAACTTCTCACTAGTATTTTTTTTATCCTTCTTTAAAGAAAAAATAAATTCTTCTAAAGGTATATCAACATTTATAAAATCAGAGTAATTTTTCTTTAAAACATCGTGCATTCTATCAAAATGACTTTCATCGATGTATCCCTTCCATGCAGCAATTCTGTTTGCAATGTCCATCCCAATTGTCACTGCTATTCCATGGGGTATTCCAAAGTTGGTTGCAGATTCAATAGCATGGCCGAAACTATGGCCATAGTTAAAGATATTTCTTATCCCTTGATCGTACTCATCCAATTCAATATATTTCTTCTTGATAGCCAAAGCTCTCTGAATATACTCAAGTAACACTAAAGGATCATGTAAAAGTTTATCATAATCTTTAGAAACTCTATCAAAACTCTCAATACCGTCAATAGTATGTACCTTAAGAATTTCACCAATCCCTGACAAAATTTCGCTACGAGCAAGGGTTTGGAGGAACATTGGGCAAATTAATATGTTCTCTGGAGGTTTAAATGTACCTAAAATATTTTTTGTTTTTCCCAAGTTAATTGAACTTTTAGAGCCAATGCAAGAATCTGCCTGAGATAAAAGTGTAGTCGGGATGAATTTCCATTCTAAACCACGAAATAGTATGCTGGAAATAAAGCAAGTGATGTCCTGTATAACGCCACCACCAACTGCAACCAAAGTGTGTCCTCTTCGGGCACCATTATTCAAAAGCTTTTCAATCACTGGTAACACTTGAAGTATTGCCTTACTGTGCTCACTAGCCTCTACTGAGATAACATTGGGATGATTAATAAAATCTTTCAAAACTTCTGGGTACAAATCTACTAATTTTGAATCTATAATAACGTGAGATTTTTCCTCCAAAAAAGAGCCTGCTTTAGTAAATTTTGTGTCATCAAATGCAACAGCATATATACCTTTTTCAGATTTAATTTGCATACTACTAAACACGAGTAAAGCCTCCATCAATAGCAATATTCTGTCCTGTGGTAAACGTATTTTCTTCACTTGATAGCCAGAGTACTAAGTTTGAAATTTCATTAACTTGCCCAAGACGGCCAGCTGGTACTCTTGAGACCAAATCACTTATTTCCTCAGGTGTTAACATTTTTCTAGTCAGTGAGGTATCAATAAATCCGGGCGCTATGCAGTTAGCCATAATTCCTCGTGAACTATACTCAGCTGAAATGCTAAGTGTTAATCCATCTAGCGCAAACTTACTTGCCGAGTAGGCAGCTCGCCCTTCTTTACCAATTTTCCCAAAAATAGATGAAATATTGACAATACGTCCCCATCCTTTTTTATCCATACCCAAAACTGCGGCTTGACTCAAAACAAAAGGTGCAAGTAAATTAACCTGTTGAATTTTTTTGAATATATCGAGATCAATTTCAGTAAACGGGTTGTTAATATTAAATCCTGCATTATTTACTAAAATGTCTACATCTTGTGACCTCAGATAGTCAGCACACATTAAAATTTGACTTTCAGAAGAAAAGTTAGCGATAAACCAATCATCGCACAAATCGTCAGCAATAATATCATTCGATGTTTTAGTGCCGATTACATATGCACCCTCGGCACGAAAAGCTGCAGCTATTTCTGCGCCAATACCTCGAGAAGCTCCAGTAATAAAAACTTTTTTATCAGAAAAACGCATAACTTAACCTCACAATTTTAAAAAAATCATGTTACTGAATATTCTTTTTTACCAATAATCAAATCACAAATGCTAAGAAGCCATATTTGATGTATGCCTTCAATAATGTTATAGGCCTTTGAGTTAAGCCAGAAGTTGATATCGCCAGACAGTTTCAAAGGATTGTTTTCAGAAAACCCAGTAAAAGTAATTACATTAATACCATTTTCATTGGCATATTTTGCAGCATTAACGACACTAAGGGATTTGCCACTACAACTTATTAGTATTAACGTATCGCCAATATTAGCATGATATTGTAAAGCCTCCTTAATCCAGTTTTCATATCCACAATCATTTGCAAGTGCTGTGATAAAAGCATATTCATTAAAGTTAACAGATCTAACCTTTCCTTGCTTAGTGAAATCTAAAGCCGCATGACCTGCTAGTGATGCACTTGCGCCATTTCCAGCAAAAATTAATTTACCACCATTAGACTTAGTAGTCAAAATCATTTTCTTCGCTGCAATAACGCGTTCAGTTACATCAGTAGTAATAATTAAATCTGAATAACTTTTGTAATAATTTGATAAAAATTCTGCTTCGTTCATATACTTAACCCTTATTTAATATTATAGTAAATTGAGCACTATAGACCTGGATTTTGGATATTGTACTTATTACGCCAAATTGAGTCTGAATAATAAATTTTATAAACTAACTTCATAGTATTTAAAGCATCTAATGAAGTTCCACTCGTAACAGGTTGATCCTTAATAATCGATTGAGCAAATAGATCAATTTCCGCTTCCCAAGAAGGGTCATTGTTGTAGAAAGTTACTTGTTCTTTCGGATTACCATTGTCATTGGCATGATCTACCTTAACCAGAGTCAAAGTCTCAGCGCCATAGCTTTTAGTGCCAGATAATATTCCAGCTAAAATAATACTACCATTCTCTAAATTAATATCTAAGTTAAATCTATGTCGCCATTGAGTGGCAGATGAGTTTAACATTCCAACTATTCCATTTTCTGTCCGCATTATTGCATATGCATTATCTTCCACTTCATAATTCCAATGATCATTAGATATAAAACTATGAACTTCTTTAAATTCTCCAGCGAATAGTCGCATCAAGTCAACCATATGAATGCCCTGATCAAGCAAAATACCACCCCCTGATATTTCCCTTTTTGTTCTCCAATCTGGCTGATGAAATGAAATCAATTTTGACTTACCATAAACACCACGCAAATTTATAATACTTCCTAAATCGCCCGAATGAATTATCTCTAAAGCGTCTTTAACTGAATCATGGTAGCGGTGATTGAAGCCGTACATTAATTTACAAGAAGTTTGGCTATTTTCCATTTCAATTACAGCCAAAATATCTTCTACATTTCGACCAGGTGGCTTTTCACAGAATACATGCAGACCTTTTTCCAATCCTGCAATTGTTACTTTTGACGCTATGTCGTTAGGCAAACAAACTATAAGCACATCCAAATTTTGCTCAAGCAAGTCATGATAATTTATATAATAATAGATCCCATCATCAAAACCTCTATTGCTCGAAAATGTGCGATCACAAACTGCAACTAACAGCATATTGGGGTTACTATCAACACAGCGCCGACGTTGTTTTCCAACGACCCCATATCCAGCAATACCTACCTTGAGTAATTTCATAGCGTTAATAATATTCTATTTTATTGAAAGCTATAATTTTTTAGCATCTTGTTTTAGTTTACTAATCTCGTCTTTTAGCAACTCATAGCTACCGCAATGCTATGCAAACATATATGCACACCAATAGACTTCATAATCATCAATTTTACCAGAACTATTTTTAGTGTTCAAAAAATGAACATACTATTTTTGATAAACAAAACATTAATTAATAAGTATGTTATGTATCGATTAATGATAGTTTTTCTTTTTTGTGTTTCTTAATTATGTTTAATTAATGATGCTCTATAATTAAACAACATTATTAATACAATCAGACAGATAGTACTATCGACTTTAATGTAATAAAGTTACTCTTTAGTGTTGGTGTAAGTAGTGATATTAATAATTTTTCTTGTAATGTAGGGTCTTTAATTCTAATCAAGCTATGAATATTATTTGTATGAAATGGGGAGACAAGTTCCCAGTAGACTATGTAAACCGCCTCTATGCAATGGTGTCTCAAAATATGGACGCCAAGTTCAGATTTGTATGTTTCACTGAAAATAGTGAAGGCATTAGGCCGGAAGTAGAGATACAAGGACTCCCAGAGCTAAAGCTTCCGACTAGATCACCCGAGCGCGGCTGGAGGAAGCTTACTGTATTTAAAAAAGATTTTGGTGGACTTTCTGGACCAACACTTTTTCTTGACTTGGATGTAGTAATTGTTGGAAAATTGGACGTATTTTTTAATCAGCCTGGTGATTTTTTAATTGCACATGATAAAAAGAACCAAAAGAAAATAGAGGGGAACTCCTCAGTATTTCGATTTGAAATTGGTAAATACTCAAATGTACTGGACTACTTTGAAAGGAACTTTAAACAAGTAAAAAATGAGGTTCGCCATGAGCAGGCATATTTATCACGCGAAATTGATAAGCTAGGTAAGTTAGAATTTTGGCCAGATGATTGGGTCCCTAGCTTTAAGTATAAATGTTGCCCAAATTGGATTAAATCATGGTTTGAAGCCCCCTCGATACCTATGGGGGCAAGAATTATTCTTTTTCATGGCTTACCAAATCCACCTGAAGCAATTACAGGTCATAGTGGAAAATGGTATCGACACATCCAGCCATCTCCATGGATTAAAGACTATTGGACAACTAATGAGTAAAACACACAAATCTGTAATGAAAGGGATTATCTTGGCAGGCGGATCTGGTACTAGGCTGTACCCCATTACCAAAACTATATCTAAGCAGTTAATGCCAATTTATGACAAGCCAATGATTTATTATCCACTGTCAGTCATAATGCTAGCTGGCATTCAAGAAGTTTTGATTATTTCTACCCCTGGAGACTTACCAAAATTTAAGCAACTTCTTGGAAGTGGGTCAGATATTGGTATGAAATTTAGTTATGTAGTTCAGCCCTCTCCTGATGGATTAGCTCAAGCCTTTATCTTAGGCAAAGATTTTATTGGTGATGATGCTGCCTGTTTGATTCTAGGTGACAACATTTATTACGGTCATGGTATGACGAATATGTTGGCTAACGCAGTGTCAAATGCTAAAGATAAAAACATGGCAACCGTATTTGGTTATCATGTTAAAGATCCTGAGCGCTATGGGGTGGTTGATTTTGATGCCGCCGGTAGAGCAATCAGTATTGAAGAGAAGCCAGAAACGCCTAAAAGTAACTACGCAGTAACTGGTCTTTACTTCTATCCTAATGATGTGGTTAAGAAGGCTGTTGAAGTTATGCCATCTGATAGAGGTGAGTTAGAAATTACCACTATCAATCAGATGTATTTGAGTGAAGATCGACTAACTGTTGAGCTTATGGGAAGAGGATATGCTTGGCTCGATACAGGAACTCCTGAGAGCCTATTAGAGGCCTCAACCTATATCGAAATCATTGAAAGAAGACAGGGATTAAAAGTAGCCTGTATCGAAGAGATTGCTTTTGAAAAAGGCTATATTAATAAAGCGCAACTCATTGAATTAGCCAAACCCTTAGCTGAGAATCAATATGGTCAATACTTACTTAAGCGTGCAGAGGAAGTAATTTGAAGTTCATTTCTCAGTCAATTGCAGATGTAATACTCATTGAGCCCACTATTCATGGTGATGACAGGGGTTACTTTGTAGAAACCTTTAGACAGGATCTGCTTGAAGAAGCAATTGGACACAAAGTTAACTTTGTACAGGGTAATGAATCCAAATCATTCAAAGGCGTACTAAGGGGGCTTCACTATCAACTACCGCCTTATACTCAAGCTAAACTCGTAAGAGTCATTGAGGGAAGCGTGATGGATGTAGCAGTTGATATACGTAAATCAAGCGCCACCTTTGGCCAATATGTATCTGTAGAGCTAACAGCACAAAATAAGTATCAGTTATTTGTACCACATGGCTTTGCACATGGCTTTGTTGTATTGAGTGATAGCGCAACCTTTGCTTATAAGGTCGATAATTACTATGCACCTGAACATGAAATGGGTATCTCTTTTGATGATGAGCAGCTGGATATTAATTGGGGGATACCTCACGAAATATTACAAATTTCAGAAAAAGACCGCCAATTACCTTCGTTAGATATGACAGAAAATTTTTTTAATTAAAAAAATATTATATGAAAAATATTCAAGTTTTAAAGCCAAAATACCGAGTTGAAGAATGCTTGTCTGAAATTAAAGAATGTTTAGACATTGGCTGGACAGGTATGGGTTATAAAACTATTGAGTTTGAAGATCATTGGAAAACTTATACTAGCTTAAATCACGCTCATTTCTTAAGCTCAGCTTCAGTTGGCTTGCATCTTGCAGTTAAAATATTAAAAGAGAAATATAATTGGAATGACGGCGACGAAATTATAACTACACCATTTACTTTTGTTTCTACCAATCATGCAATTCTGTATGAAAATCTAAAGCCTTGTTTTGCGGATATTGATGATTCTCTTAATCTAGATCCACAATCTGTCAAAGATAAAATCAATAAAGCTACTAAGGCAATTATCTTTGTTGGTATAGGTGGTAATACTAAAAATCTAATTGAAATTATACAAATTGCCAAAAAAAATAATATAAAAGTCATTCTAGATGCAGCTCATATGGCTGGTAGTAAGATCAAGGGGCAACATGTTGGTTTTGATGTTGATGTAAGTGTTTTTTCTTTTCAAGCTGTCAAAAACCTGCCAACTGCAGATGGTGGCATGATTTGTTTTAATAATGCGAAAGATGACAAGAAAGCAAGGGAGCTTTCCTGGCTTGGTATTAACAAAGATACTTTTAGTAGAAGCAATGAAGGATCATATAAATGGGACTATAGTGTTGGTCAAGTAGGCTACAAATACCATGGAAACTCAATAATGGCAGCTCTTGGAATAGTTGGGCTGAAGTATTTAGATGAGGATAATCAATATAGAAGAGATTTGGCAAGTCGTTATATAGATAACTTAAAAGGCAAAGTTGAGTATATTGATCATGAGTCAGGGCAAACATCAAGACATATCTTTCAAGTAGCAGTTGATTGTAGAGAAGAGCTGATAGATTATTTGTGTGCTAACAAGATCTTTCCAGGTGTCCACTATCGTCAAAATACTGACTATGAAGTATTCTACTCTGAGTCTAAGTTACCAAAATCTGAATATTTTTCTAAAAATATACTGTCTTTACCACTTCACTTAGGTTTAAGTTTTGAAGATATTGACAACATATCCAAAACTTTATTACAAGGTATAAATTCTAAATGAAGAAGTTTTTAATAACTGGTGGTGCAGGGTTTATTGGATCAGCCTTAATCCGGCATATTATTAATAATACTAATCACCATGTTATTAATGTTGATAAGATAACTTATGCAGGGAACTTAGAATCTTTATCAGAGATAGAAGGAAATGAAAGATACTCATTCGAACAAACAGATATTTGTAAAGCTGATGAAATAAAAAAAATATTTGGAAAATATCACCCTGATATAGTTATCCATCTTGCCGCTTCGACGCATGTTGATAAATCAATTGATGCGCCAGATGAGTTCATTCAAACTAATATTTTTGGAACCTACGTTTTGCTTGAAGAAGCTAGAAATTACTGGTCTAGATTAAAAAATGGTATAAAAAAAGATAACTTTCGTTTTCATCATGTGTCAACTGATGAAGTTTATGGTGATTTAAATCAATCAGATGAGCTATTTACCGAACAAACACCTTATGATCCTAGTTCTCCTTATTCAGCCTCCAAAGCTAGCTCTGATCATTTGGTTCGTGCATGGCATCGAACCTTCAACCTCCCAACTCTGATTACCAACTGCTCCAATAACTATGGACCCTTTCAATTTCCTGAAAAACTAATACCACTTACTATATTAAATGCACTAGAAGGAAAGCCTATCCCAATATATGGAAATGGAAAACAAGTAAGAGATTGGCTATACGTTGATGACCATGTTAGAGCACTTCTTCTAGTTGCACTTTTAGGTAGTCCAGGTGAAACTTACAATATTGGTGGTCATAATGCGCTTAAGAATATTGATGTTATCAAAACTATTTGTCAAATATTAGATGAGGTTCAACCAAGCAAAATTGAAGGTATAACTAAATATGAAAATCTAATTACTTTTGTGGATGATAGGCCAGGGCACGATTTAAAATATGCAATCAATGCCTCCAAAATATTTAAGACATTGGGATGGAGTCCTGATGAAAACTTTGATTCTGGCATTTTAAAAACAGTCAAATGGTATCTAAATAATAAAGTCTGGTGGGAAACATTACAGGATGATAGAAATAAAGGAATGGTTGAATAAATTATGCAGCAAACAAGTCATTTAGATATTGGGTGTAACTCAAACCCAAGAAACCCCTTTGATGCCTCCAAACTTTATGGGGTAGACATAATTGATTTGGAAACAAATGATTTCAACTATCATAAATGTAACGTAGTATTTGATAAACTGCCCTTTCCCGATTCAAATTTTGAATCAGTATCAGCCTATGATTTTTTAGAACATGTGCCAAGAACTGCTACTATTGACAATACTGGTGTATTTCCATTTATTCATGTTATGAATGAAATTTATAGAGTATTAAAACCGGGTGGAATATTTTATGCTATTACCCCTGGATATCCAAGAAATGAGG
>Ga0209482_1000616_pt1 | contig 29712 bp, 26 predicted proteins | sample CoawatmetaG10DNA_FD_187512 | JGI IMG/M metagenome (GOLD analysis project Ga0209482, IMG submission 187512) | Marine microbial communities from the West Antarctic Peninsula - Coastal water metaG104-DNA (SPAdes) (version 2) | ecosystem: Environmental > Aquatic > Marine > Coastal ...
GTACTAAAATATTCATTACTAATAAACTAAGGTTTTAAAAAATTTAAATAGGAGATTTTTGATTTTAACCAAGTAAATAAATTGAATAAAAATTTTATTTTAGGCGTCATCCAAATATAGTTTAAATATGTTCCCTCCGCACCTCCAAAACTTCTTTTAAATTTATCAATTGAAGAAATACCTAGGCCACCAAAATCATACTTCTTAATATTATTACTAGAAGCAAACTTTATAACTTCCCAATGCATTAAATTATTAGCTCCAAATTTATTACCTACAAGACTAGAAGTTCCACTTATAAAGTGAATCTCCTCTGAATTATAAAGGAAGACGCCCATAGCAACAACATTGTGATCTTGAATAATAGATAAGAAAAGTAGATTGTTTGAATCAATTAATTTGGAAATTAATAATTTATAGAAAATTTTTGAATGGGGTGGTCTTTGCCCTGACTTATTAAAAGTCTCTTCTAAGGAAGAATAAAACAAATCTAAATTTTTAATATCAGAGTCAAGAAATCTAACTTGAAGTCCAAATTTCTCAGCCTTACGAACTAAGTTTCTAGACCTGCCTTGCATGCCCATCCATAATAGCTCTTCTTCTTGTTTAGTATCAATAAGTATGGTTTTGGAAGCCTTAAAAACAAATCCCAAATTCAAAAGGCCTTCATTAAGACTTTTATTATTTGAATCAAAAGACAATTCAATCCAGTTTGCTCCATACTCAAACAATGATTCTACAATTGCCTTTAAATAATTTGACTTTTGATGATTATTTATTTTAGTAGTGAGCCAAATGAAACCAATATAAGGTGTAAAAGTTCCACGCAGAGGACTACCAACTCTCAATATTGGCCCAAAATTATGAAAAAATAAAGGTAACAATGCTTTATTTTCATTATCATCAATGATTAAAGCAACCTTACATTTTTTTTTAAATCCTTTTTCTAGAATTTGCCACCAAAATAATTCCTGAAACAAATTCAACGACTTATCTTTAAGTAGCTCCTTTGAATCATTAATTGTAATAAATTTAATCTCAGTCATTATCTAATCTTTGCTATAACGCAAAATCCATTTTTCTAAAGTTTTTATCATATAGTAGCAATTTTTTTCTGAAATATCTTGGTGAATTGGCAATAAGACCAAGCACTTTCCAAATATAACAGAGTTAGGATAAGCAACTGGATTATTGTCAATTTCCTCAAGCATTTCAATACCTGGCCATTGCCAAGCACCAATCCCCTTTGATCTTAAATAATCAACTAACCCCCCATTATCATCATAAATAACACATGCTTGGGGAACAACATTATTCTCAATTGACTCTAAAAAAATTCTTATACCAATCTTCTTAAGTGAATTACTTAGTTGATTAAAGTTATTAATAATTTTTTGTTGAGAAGTTTTAATATATTTTTCATTGGTTAAATATTTTTTTAACTGTTTTGATGCTTGACAAGTTTTGATATTAAGATTACTAATTTCAAGAGATTTTTTGCTTCGTAATTTATTTTTAATGCTATTCATAAAATGACCATAAATATTAATACCTAGTTTAATTAACACTTTTTCAAAAAATCGAAATATTAAAAACTTTGCATCCCTTGTTTTTGATACATTAAGGTTATTATTATTTTTAATGACGGTCTTAAAATTTCTATTAACTCTAAGAGCGCCCCCATCTAATATTGGCAAACTCTTACGCATGCTGAAAATCTCGATATCACTTTTAATACTTGCCTTATCCCTTAAAAATTGCGACATAAAACTATGTGATGCATCTTCTACTACTTTAATCTCATGTTTTCTGCACATTGCTATCAATTTTCCAATATCTTTTGTAAATCCAAAATACTGAACAGATATTAATGCCATAATTGAATTATCATCTTTAATAACTTTTCTAATTTTATCAATAGAAAAACTGAGATCATAATCCACATCAACCAATATAAGCTTAAATCCATATGATTTCAGTGGTTCAATTGCAGAGCTGCACATGAAGGCTGGAATGATAATACTATCCCCTTTTTTAAGGCCAAGTGAAATCAAGCCTGATAATAGGGCTTCTCTTCCAGAGCGATAGAACTCTATATTGGTTAAATCAAAATAATTATCACCAGAATAATTTATCCCAAAATATGAAAAAGGCTTTGAAGATACAATCATAATTATCTCAGTAAGCGATTAGTTCTTCGTTTTTGCAAATACTGCAATAAAAGATTCGAAAATGGAGTGAAACAAAGGCATAAAAGTGCATAGTCATGATAATTTTTAAAATTGGCTTTAGAAATTAATTTTAATGCCTTAATTCGCTCATTTTTCGATAAAGCATCTATTGCCATATGGAGGAAATTTTTACTATGCAGTATTGAAACTTCCTCTTTGTACTTTTCTAAAAAGTGTGGATTTTTATTTGCTTGTTTCTCAATCCATCTCTCTCTTTCTTCTGAGAAAGAAACAGAAGATTGCCATGAGTCACTTGCTTCATGAACTCGCCATTTAGCCAGAACTTCTTTGCAAATAGAAAGTTTTGATATACTTGCGGCCCTTAAAACCAAATCAAAGTCAGCAATAAAGCTAAAATCAGCATCAAAACCATAATCTAACCTATCCACCACTTTCTTTCTAAGCATTAATGTTTCAAGTGAAACAAAATAACCAGCTAACAACTGACGAAAGACATCCCCTTCTGGAGGGTAATTTCCATCATAAAGTAAACGCTCATCTGAATCATTAAAAAAAACAGTATCACTTATTACAATGCCAATATCTGAGTTAGAGAATAATTTTATTTGCTTTTCAAGCTTATCATTTAACCAGATATCATCTGTATCGAGAATCGCAATAAAATCACCTATAAGGTATTTAAAGGCATTTGCACGAGCACCCCCAAGATTTGTATGCTCAGGTGCATAATGATATTTTAATCGATTGTCCTGATAACTTTCAAAAATAACTTTACTTTTGTCAGTAGATTGATTATCCCAAAATATCAACTCCCAATTATCATATGTTTGCTCGATGACACTATTAATTGCCTCATTGAGATAAGTCTCACCATTATAACAATTCATCAGAATACTAATTAGTGGCTCGTCAGAATTTAGCATTTAATTTTCAAGTGAAAATCTAAACAACGGATCATAAAAATAAAATATTGAAGCAAGAAGCCCGTAATCCAGTCTTAATATTTCTCCTTGAGCTGCCAACTCTAAATATTTCAATGAAGATTGGTTATTTACATACAATCTATAAAAGAATACTGTAAGAACAAACAATATAGTGTAGTTATTTGGTAGATTTTTTAAAAATTTAACTGCTATTATTGTCATTATTGCCATTGGGACAATACTGCTTCTAGCATATAGCATTGATATAGAATTATCAAGATATGGTATAGTAGTTACTACTATAAATGCAAAAATTGCAAAGATCTCATAATATTTAATATATCTATAATTAAATATAATATAACTTAATACTAGAACATATATTGGTTGCAAAAATAAATTTGCATTGAAATTTAATTCAACATTTGTATGAGCATATCTTTCATAACCTTCAAGAAAAGTATTGTTGAAATAAGACAAATATGGTACCAATCTATCAACAAATGATAATAATATAATTACTGAGATTATAAGTATAACTAACTTAACATAAAATAAAATACCATGGAATTTAAAAACTTTTTTAGTCATAAATAATGAGTAAATCTCAAATAATACAACTAACAGAATCATACTTGTATGCACAAAAATACTAGAATACATAATTACTCTATATAAGTATTTTGATTTTTTTGAATAACCAATTAATAAAGACAAGATAAACATTAATGACGCAACTTCTGTTCTCCATAAATCATACGCATTACTGAATAACGTTACCTCAAAAAATACTAACGCAAATAAAATTAATACAAAATTATAGCGACCATTTTCAGAAGATAAATACGCAACATATGCTATTAATGAAAAAATCAATAGATAGACAGTTAAAATATATATTTCATCACTGTATCCAACTAGAGAGCCTAAAATCTTAGAAAAATAAAACCATAGAAATTCATGTCCATTAATGTTTGTAACATAGATATAAAAAAGATCTGAATAAGTAGTAGGATTTTCTGTTAAATGGTACATATGAACATAGCTTCCTATATCCGATGATCCTAGTATAAAAACTTGATTAGCAAAAATCAGCGTGAAGGATATGGCAAATAAAAACCCAATTAACCACTCATTGATTCTTCCAAAAAATAAGCTAATTAAAACAGTAATAAATAAGGCATATAGAGGATTAATCAACAGAAAAATAATAATAACCGAAAAATTGACACACAAATAAGCATCTAATGGTTTAATATTTTGTACTTTGCTAGCTGTGATTTTCATTAGTGATAATTTTGGCAATCAGATATCGATCAAACTATTCAGTCTAATCCAACACATCAATTTTATATTAGTAGAGACTTATAAACTTTAGCTATTCTTATAAAAATGATTTTATCGTTCTGGAGATTCCATCCTCAATAGATACTTTTGGAATCCAGTTAAGAAGTCTTTGTGACTTTTTTATATCTGCATATAGAGACATGTTTTCAGACTTCCTATATGGAATTTCACCAAATTTTGGAACACCAAAATTAATAGTTTTATGGACTATCTCTATGACTTCACGAATAGCTAACGCCTTGCCTGATGCTATATTAATTACTTCACCATCAACATTGTCATTGGTTAAAGTTGATAATATTCCATTACTTACATCATCTACATAACAGAAATCACGCAATTGCTCGCCTGAAGATACTGGAAAATTATCACCTGAAAGGCATCCTTTAATTATTTGTGGAAGAAATCGTCTATCACTTTGACCTGGACCAAAGACCAAAAATAGACGCAAAATTACTGCAGGAAATTTTTCCGTTCGATGAAGCATCTGTAGCATTTGTGTTGAAGCAAGCTTACCTAGGGAATATGATGAAATTGGCTCTTCTCGCATCTCTTCATTTTGTGGAGCGGGTAAATTTCCATATTCATCGCTACTGCCTATTTGCACAAAACGTTTTATTCTATCCCAATTAATTAACTTTATAATATTCCTTACTCCATCAAAGTGGACATCAATCATCTCATTGCCACCCTCAAAAAAGTCGCTATGATCGATATAGCCAGACAAGTTGACAATATAATCAAATGAATAACCAGACAAACTATCTTTTAGTTGTGTAAAGTTGGTAATATCTACCTGTATGTATGTAACACTCTTAATTTTCACTTTAGGTACATTTAGTGAAATAATGACTACCTCATAACCTCTTTCATCTGCATTTAGTGCAAGGTTTGAGCCTATGAAGCCACCCCCTCCAACAATTAACAAAATTTTTTTCTGAATTTCTATATTTTCCATGGAGGATTACCAGCCTGACACATTTCATCTAAAGAGTCTCTATCTCGCTTGGTATCAACACAATGCCAAAATCCATGATGGAGATATGACATTAGTTCTCCCATTTGAGCAGCTTTTTCCAAGGGTTGTTTTTCTAGGATAGTACTATCTCCTTCAATCAAATCAAAGAAACTAGGCTCTATAACAAAATAACCACCGTTAATCCAGCCTTCGGTAACTTGTGGTTTTTCTTTAAATGAAGTAACAACATTTTCATTAATATCCAATTCTCCAAATCTTGCGCCTGGATGTACCGCAGATACAGTAACCATCTTTCCGTGACTTTTGTGATATTTCACCAGTACATCAATGTCAATATTTGCAACACCGTCCCCATAAGTAAGCAAAAAAGGCTCATTACCAATAAAATCTCGCATTCTCTTAACTCTACCTCCAGTCATAGAGTTAAGGCCTGTATCTATCAATGTGACCTTCCAATCTACTGCATCTTGTTGATGAGAAACAATACTATCATTGGATAGATTAACAGTAAAGTCAGAATTAAGAGCTCTATAATTTAAGAAATATTCTTTAATAACTTCAGCCTTATAGCCTAATGCTATATAAAAATCTTTATGCCCAAACTTGGCATAAGTATCCATAATGTGCCATAAAATAGGCTTACCTCCAACTGAAATCATTGGTTTTGGTATGGATTCTGTATACTCACTTAAACGAGTTCCAAAACCTCCTGCTAAAATAATTACTTTCATTGCATAGCGCTCCAATTATAATTAATTTGATCAATTTCTAAGCGATCGACTTCATCAACATCATGCTCAATATTGGCAATGTTAAGCAACATTGAACCCTTACGCGTAAGACCTTGAAAGCCCAGCCATACCATTGGAGGTATAGTTAATCTACAATAATTATCTATTGACAATATAATTTCTTGGAAAAGTCTATTCGACATATCTCTGTCATCAAATAACACAAATTTAATTTCCCCTACTGGAACTACCAAATTTAGTGTCATGTTCTTATGTCGCTTCCATGCCTTTATAGCACCTTCATCAATCCAAGAAAAATAAGCCTCTCCAAAACCCAAGTATCCCTCACTGGATTCTTTAATTACATGCATCACATTGCCACCAGGGGTATTGATTACATCTAAACGAGTAATAACAGCATCTTTAATCATCATTAGCCCAATAAATATTATTTAGTCTAGCAGCTTTTGTATAAGAGTCAATTTGACTAATTGTAAAGTCATGCATTGATTTAGCTCTATTTTGATAATACTCTTTATACCAATCAACTGTCATTTGGACCGTCTCTTCAAATTGTAAAGCAGAATTCCACTCCAAGCCAAATAAAGCTTTATCGCAATTAAGCTTTAATAAGCCCGCTTCATGAACATGACCTTCATTTTTAGAAACATCATTCCATTTGATTTGATCCCAGTGTTTTGACATTTCATCAATCAATTTACTCACTGGATAATTTTGATCTGCTGATGGGCCAAAGTTATAAGCCTCTCCATGATTCTTAGCATTCAAAAATAGATTTTCTGCTAAACACAGATAGCCACTTAATGGCTCCAACACATGCTGCCAAGGCCTTGTAGCGTGTGGACTTCGTATGTCTACAGTTTTGCCATTTGCCCACGCCTTCATACAATCTGGAACTATTCTGTCAACCGCCCAGTCACCGCCACCAATAACGTTACCAGCGCGTGCGATACCAACTCTAATATTCGAATTTGGACTATTAAAGAATGAGTCCACATAGCAACGAATTGCTAATTCAGCCATACCTTTAGAGGCACTATAAGGATCTTTACCCCCTAGTCGATCAGTTTCTCGATACCCCCAAACCCATTCAACATTGTCATAAGCTTTGTCACTAGTAATCATTAAAGCAACTACTTTTTTTTCTAGGCCTCTAAGAGCATCAAGTATGTTAGCTGAACCTATAGCATTAGTAGTCATTGTGTCTACTGGACTTTCATATGAGGGTCTGACTAATGATTGTGCCGCCAAATGAAATACAAAATCAGGTCTAATATCTTTGATTAAAGATGCAATTTTATTAGTATCACGAATATCTAACCTATAATCTTTGATAAAATCAGATACCAAAGAAGCAGAATAATTTGAAGGGTTGCTAACCAAATCATCAGATATTCCTACAACCTCAGCTCCAAGGTGATTCAACCAAGAGCAAAGCCAACTTCCTTTAAATCCAGTATGTCCAGTTACTAATACTTTTTTATTGTCAAAAATCGATTCAAACATTTTTGATGATTATCCAATATTTAATAGTTTTCTCCATTTAGGTAACTCATTATCAAGAAAAAAGAAATCTTGATCAACTAACATACTAAATTCATTAGTATTTTCTGACAAAAATCCAGCCAATTCTTTATCAGTTTGAACAAAGTTAACGCCCTCAAAACCCCTCAGTGCACTCATGTTGAATGTATTACAATCTCTCATTATGAGTACTTTTTTCTGAGACAAGTATACATCAACTGCAGCGGCAGTTTGGTTACTAGAAAATACAACATTACATTTAGATATTATTTGGTTTAAAGGAGACAAGGTGACTTGAAAATTTAAATTTGGGTAGTCAGATTCTTGAATAAGTGATAGAGGGTGAGGCTTTACTAATATATTTACCTTCCGGTCAATTAATTCCATGCAGCTAATTAATAATTCCATTTGAGTCTTATTTGAGTGAAAATCATGCCCACCTAGAACTAATAAGTTGATACTATCATCGACGATAGTTATTGGCTTTGTTTTTAAATTACTTAAATACAAATAACGTAAAGCTTCAACCTCCTTTATTCTATCAGAAGGAAGTCCGTTTTCAATGTACATATTAACTGCCGCTTTACCATTTAAAGCGAAATTATCTGGAAATAGGCTACTATTAGCATTAAAATTTAAATAATCATTAGAGTGTAATGAATATCTTAAATCCCAATAGCTAACTGATGCATGTGGCACTCCTATAATTTGACCATGTCCATACTTACGCCACGCATAAATCATACATTTTTCCCATGGCTGATTTTCTAGTAAATACAGTCCTTGACTTTGTTTTGGCATTTCTTTAAATATCTTTTCAAAGATATTTAAATACAGACAATTAGCTATAGCCGTTTTGCCAAACAATGAACTGCCCCAGCTATCAGAAAGAACATTCCAAAAATTAACCCCCGTTTTAGACGTACTAAAATTACTTCGAACTTTTGTCAACTTTTTACTAATAAGAATAAGCCTTAAGTAATCTTTTAAAGTTTTTGTTATAATTCTTAAGGATAAATTATTATCTATTAATTGATGACTCTCTAGATTGCTTCTATCTGCATTTAGCTTATCAACAAAAATATTAGCGCTGTCATAAGTGGAAAATTCATTACTTTTGACAAATAAATGAACCCAATTTATTGTTTTATTACTTTTTAAAAGTAAATCATGTAATTGTGTCCAGTAAGAAGTATAAAAAGTATTCTCATGTGCTTTCTTTTTATCAATATTAAAAAAATAAGAAATAATACAAACATCACCCTCTCTTACTTCAAGTTTTTTGTTTAAAATTATTTTTTTTCTTGACCAACGACGAATGCAATATACAATCAGCCAGATAAATGCAGTTAGGATAAAAGGTCGATAATTCAAAACATTATTAAGTAACAATTTGAACTTAATTTTTCTTTGAATTGAGACTAAATTGAATTTAATTTTAGACTTCAGACACCATTCTTTAATTGCTCTATATGAATTTAAATCACTTATATTAATATCAATTTGATCAATATCATCAATATCATCAAGAATTGAATTTAATGCTAATAACTGGAATACTTGATACATCCCTGGAGATTTCCATTTACTTTTTTCAACAATTGATGACATACACCATAAGCTAAAATCTTTCCTTAGCAATAAATGATCAGCCAGACTTCTCCCTGAAATTTTCGTACTGCCTAATTTATCAACCCAATTTAAATATTGATTTTTATATTGATTTGCATTATTCTCAATTTCGTTGGGTATTGAAAGTGTTTTCCAATCTTCATTGCAGGAATTCCAATTTATTACCAAATCATAATTTGATTTACTTGTAACTAAATTATCACACAACAAGATTTTTTTACTCATACATTAAACCCAGAAAATTGTTTAGCAATTTATTTAATTAAGTAAATTTATGGCTTTATAGCTACACATTGCATATGACTGCTCACTTTCATTTCAACTAGAAACTCTTGAATTAAGGCTCTCATTTCTTGATTTAAATTAGCAATGCTTTGAAAAGTGCTATTATCTATTTCGTCAGCACATAGGTTAAGTATATCAATATCAAGCATACCCGGGGTTTCAATTTCATCAATCATGAAGCCATTTGTTGCTAAAAAATGCACAATATTCTGTGTACTAAATGCATTAAGATGCATTGGAGGGAATAATGCATGGGCTAAATATCTCGTATTGTTATATCCTAATGCTTGATTATCTAGCCCTAAGATATTAGGGGTAGTAAATATCATTACTCCTTCAGATTGAAGCATTTTATATATTGAATTTACAAATGAAATTGGATCAATTAGATGCTCAATTAACTCAAAATGAATAATTAAATCATACTTATTAATCTTTGTATCTGAGATATCTTCAGCAAGACCATGCATTAAGTTTAGATCAAGATTAACAGGATTTTTAATAGCATCAGAATCAATATCCACACCATCTATCTCAAAAGAATAACCTTTATACTTAAAGTCTAAGACTTGTTGTAATTTTGACAAGAAAGCGCCATTATTACAGCCAACTTCCAGAATAGAAATTCTGCTCTTCTTGCGTTCAAGCACTTTATCTATTTGAGAGCAAACAAGTTGCACTCTGTCATCATTAATAAAGTCGTTACTGTTGTATCTCTTTTTTATAACTTGTGATAACTGTCTATTACATTTACAGTTTTCATAGTAATCTGATATAGCCTCAATAGGAGGAACAGGATTCACAAAACTTGAGTTACATTTTCTACATTTACAAATATCATACATGTTGTGAAATTCATCCACTTTTTTATACTGGGAGCTATCACAATAGGGGCATGCTCTAGTTATAAAATTATTATTATATTTCTTATAAATATATTTAGCATCACTTAGTCTTTGTGTAAATATTTTCTTAGCATCTTTGACTGACCTATTTTCTAAAAAACTATGGTATTTAACTTTCATTTAAAAACCTTATTATTAATTTAATTCTAAATCGGAAAAATCTTTTAAGATCTCAATATTATTAGATTGACAAAATTCTAATCCATCTTCCCAGTCTGAAAAACTACTTATATATACAAAATCCATATCAAAATTTTTAGCAGCAATATAATCACTTTTTGCATCTCCAAAATATAGGGATTTAGTTGGACTAATAGTTAGAAGATGTTCTTCCTTTGTAATCGGACTGCCATAAATTTTTTTAAAATAATGATCAAGACGCTTATTTTTTAAAACTGCTCTTAGTTCATTTTGCTCACCACCTGAAACCACAAAACTTTCAATATTTAAATCACGTAGTAACATTAACACACCTCTCACCCCTTTAACTTCAGAAGAGCCCAAAAGACCTTCATAACTGAGTGCTGCATAACTACTTAGTGCATTATTCAAACTATTTGTGTAATTATTTTGATTTTTGATTTCTTTAAAAAAATATTCAAATTTTTTAAAACGAGAAACACCGCCATTTTTTTTATGATAAGTGATAAATTGCTCTACAAGCTCCTTATCTTCATCAATAAGACTTTTTGCAAATGCATTTGATTTAATATTATTAGAATCTAGTATAACTCCATCACAATCAAAAATAACTTGCTTATATTGACTAAAATCGCGCATTTAATATTCTCTCAACTTTTTCTACATCTTCAGGGACATCAACCGCAATAGATCCCTCAGAAACATCAACCATTTGCACCTCATAACCCAACTCTAAAAAACGTAAAATTTCTATATCTTCTATTTTTTCTAGCGGGGTTTTCTTATTAATACTTGAAAAATCTATTAGTGACTGCTTGGGATATGCATAGATACAGACTTGTTTTTTTGCTTTGGAAAATAATAAATCTTTAGTTACTGGAATACCAACTCTACTCCCATACAACAATCTGTTATCAAGCCTAGTAACAACTTTTGGTATTGTCGGATTGTTGAAATCTGAATTATTGATTGGGCACATTGCATTAATGACTTTAGTTGGGTTTTTTTGACTAGCGGCAATTACTATATTAATATCTTCTGGGTTTATGATAGGTTCATCTCCTTGAACATTGATATATATATCAGCATTAATTTTTTTTGAAGCCTCATAGACTCTATCAGTGCCAGTTTTACAAGAACTTGGTGTCATAATAACATTCATATTTAATTCTTGGCAGTGGGTAGATATTCTTAAATCATCGGTAGCTACAAAAATATTTTCTTTGTTCAATGACTGACAGCACTGATCATATGTCCTACTAACCATGCTTTTTCCACAAATATCCATTAATGGCTTACCTGGAAGTCGGCTTGAATGATATCTTGCCGGAATAATAATTACTATTTTTAGGATAGGTTCACTACTCACAGATAAGAGATGTGTTTATAGGAAGATTTGTTGGTGTAATTGCAACAAGATTAATATCACGGTTATTTTCCTGGAATTTAACAAACTCTTTATTCAATTCTTTCTGTTTTGAACTCTGATTTTCATAGCCATCAACACCAGTTAATGATATTTTTTCTGCGCCACTTCTACTTAAAAGAGCTAATGCGTAGATTAAAACATGGGGCTTATCTAAAATACAGCCATTGTCCTGAGCAGAAAGACTCCCTTTTTCAATTTTGAGTCCATAATCTAATATTTCAACATTTGATAAGAGCCCACTAATCTTATGGGGAATTCTGCTCATTGGCAATATTATGGGCTTGGTCAAATCAGCGTATAAATCTAACTCAATTGCAATCCTTGTTTCATGACAAGTAATATAACTATCAACTAGGCGTTCAGGAATATCCTGATTAATATTTAAGCATAAGACAATAGGCTTATTGGTTTTTATATATTGCTTAATCTCATTAATATACTTGCTAACACTTGGACCAGATCCAACTATTAGAACTTCTTTATCTTTTGACCAATCTTTTGCAGACCATGAACCAAACTGGCTACCTGTAGAATCAGATAAAGCGTCCATCATATTTTCTAAGCTATATGAAGAAGAGACTTTATCTTTTAAAAAGCTGATAGCAGATAAAATTTGATCTATATTATAACGCCCATCACCTAACATTTCTTGAATGTATGTTGGGTGTATGCCATGAACAGCGGATAAATAATAGTAGATGCTTGAGCCCCATTTATATTGCTCTTGCAGCTTAGTAAACTCTTTTAATGCTAGGTGAAATATTTTATCAGGGTGATAGCTACCTAGGTTTTTATCAGTGATTTCAACCAGTAAATTCTCCATTTTAGTATTTCCAGCACCACGGCCCATTCCTAGTATAGTAGCATCCACAAAACATACACCAGATTCAATGGCACTAAGAGAGTTAGCAAGTGCATGACCCTTATTATCGTGGGCATGAATTCCAATTTCACCATCCCAAACAGGTTTAATTGTTTCAAGAATATTATTAATTGAGTGAGTATTTAAATTACCAAAAGAATCTGCAAAATAAAAAACTTCAATACATTTCCATGTATTTATTTGATGAACTGCATCTCTCAATATTGATGATTTGAGGGAGTCAATTTGCATTAAGTTTAAAAAAACTCGGTACCCTAATTTACTTAATGTAGTAGCAATTAATTGACACTCATTAATATGATTAATATTTGTTGCAATACGGACAATATTGACCATTGAGTCTGATTTGTTTCCAAAAACTGAATTTAAAGCAACATCAATACCTAAATTAGACTCAATGAAGTCCTTTGCATTAATCATAACAGCAACATCAATATTACTAAGTAATGACAATTTATTTAAATACTTATCACTACTAAAAGCCAGGTCACCTAAATCACGATTTGTGGGCAACAAACGAAAACCAATTTCAACTATGTCAACCTTAGATTCTATTAACGCTTTAATATATTGCTCGACCAAAAAATCATTAAATTTCCAGTTATTGTAATAACCGCCATCCCTAAAAGTACAGTCAAGAACTTTAATCATATTACCCCCTGCCTTTCAACATAATATTTATAGCTGTAATTATTAGTACTTTCATGATTTAGGTCAATAGAAATTTTTGTTCATAATAATACAGACCACAAAAAAATTTATAGAATTATTTATAATTAACTCCACACTTTGCATTAAAAATGTAATCTTATAAAGCAAGTACTTATTTCCATCTCTTACTATAATTTTCAAGCTCATTGAAGCACTCTTTTGAGTAAATCTATTACTGTATCTTGTTGCCCTAAGGTCATCTTATGAAATAAAGGGATGCTTATTGCGCGACGATAATAGGCTTCTGAATTAAGAAAATCTCCTTCGTTAAATCCAAATTGAAGGTAATATGGTTGAGTGTGAATAGGAATATAATGAACGTTTACTCCAATCCCATTTTCTGTAAGGGCATTAAAAATTTGCTCTCGATTTTTACTAACTTTGTTTAAGTCTATTTGAATAGGGTAAAGATGAAGCGCAGAGTAACTATCTATATCTTGGTAAGGCTTTATTATTGGCAGGTTACTTAATAAAGAATCATATCTTTCTTGAAGGATATGACGCTTAGCAACAAATTCATCAAGCCTTTGCATTTGACTAACACCTAATGCAGCTTGAAGTTCGTTCATACGGTAATTAAATCCTAAATCAACTTGTTGGTAATACCAGCCTCCATCAGGGCTTCTTGACATTAAACTGTTATCACGCGTAATTCCATGGCTACGAATAAGTCTCATTTTGTCAGAAATTTCTTTCGAATTAGTAGTTGCCAAACCACCTTCTGCAGTTGTAATAATCTTAACTGGATGAAAGCTAAAAATAGTAATATCGGAATATTGACAACCTCCAACTGGCTTTTCTAAGTACTTACTACCAATAGCATGCGAAGCATCTTCAATAATTTTGAATCCATATTCTTGACTAAGATAGTGAATTTTTCTCATATTACAAGATTGACCAGCAAAATGGACTGGTATAACAACTTTTGGAAGTTTTCCTTCTTTTCTAGCCTTAATTAATTTTTTCTCTAACTCATCAGCAGATAAATTATATGTTTGTGGATCGATGTCTACAAAATCAACTTTTGCTTCACAATACAAACCACAATTTGCAGTTGCTACAAAGGAATTTGGACTAGTCCAAAGCCAGTCACCCTCTTTTAGACCTAAGGATAAGCATGCAATATGTAACGCGGATGTTGCACTATTAACGGCAATACCAAACTCTGCACCACAATATTCAGCTACTACTTTTTCAAATGCAGGAACTTGCGGACCTTGAGTTAGATTATCAGACCTTAAAACATCTATAACTGAGTTGATATCAGCTTGATTAATATCCTGCTTACCATAAGGAATCACAGCTTAAAAGAGATCCACTTCATGAACCATTTGTAAAAACTCTTCTTTTGAAAGCCATTCAGTATTAGTACCAGAATTATATTCATGACCCTGCTCAACACTCTTCCCTATTTCTCCAAGCGGATTTTTCATGAAGTCAACTTCATGATTAAATTGAATAGTGGGACAAATTACATAATGATCATCAAATTCTAATGTTAAGTGACTATCATCAGACGGGCACATTACTTCATGAAGTTTTTCACCAGGTCGAATACCGACAATATTGTGACTCATATCTGGAGCCATTGATTTTGCAAGCTCTGTTATATTCATAGAAGGAATCTTAGGTATAAAGATTTCACCACCCTGCATTCTCTTAAAATCTTTCAGAACAAACTCAACACCTGCACGAAGAGTAATCATAAATCGCGTCATGTCAACATGTGTTACTGGTAACTCATTAGCACCTTCAGCAATTAAATTTTGAAAAAATGGCACTACTGATCCTCTTGACCCAATTACATTCCCATAACGAACTACAGAAAAACGTACTTCTTTACTGCCAACCATATTATTAGCAGACACAAATAATTTATCTGAAGCTAATTTTGTAGCCCCATATAAATTAATTGGATTTGCTGCCTTATCAGTAGAAAGGGCTATAACTCTCTTAACATTATTTTTTATTGACGCCTTAATAACATTCTCTGCGCCATAAATATTTGTCTTAATGCACTCCATAGGATTATATTCAGCAGCTGGAACTTGCTTCATCGCTGCTGCATGAATAACATAATCAACACCTTCCATGGCCTCCTCAACACGAGTTAGATCTCTAACATCACCAATAAAATAACGCATACAAGAATCATTGAATATTTGTTGCATTTCGAATTGCTTTAACTCATCTCTGGAAAAAATAATTATTTTTTTAGGTTTGTATTTTTCAAGAATAACTTGGACGTACTTTTTCCCAAAAGATCCTGTACCTCCTGTAATTAAAATAGAAGAGTTATTGAACATATTTTTCTAGACCTTTTATTAAAATTTCAGTACTATTTTGAATTGGAGATTCATTAATTTTTATAATTTTTTCTATAAAATCATTATACTGAGGAATTGGCTCCTGAGCAATCGAAAGAAAATCCATGTCATGATATGATTGGTTAATATTTACTCTCGTATTTTTAAGAATTTGAGTTAAGATCTCCATTTGTGGATAGAGGCTTCTTTCAATTTCATCAGTTGTGACAACTATTAATGGAATTCTCCATAAAACAGCAAAATTAATTGAAGTACTATTATGTACTAAAACTAATTTAGCATTTTTGACCAATTCTGAAGATTTTCCAGATATAAGCTCTCTTTCACCAAATTTATTTTTCATGCCTTCATCAATATTTAATCGTGGATGAACTGCAACAATAATCTCTAAGCCTATTTTCTTTTCAACACAATCAAAAAAAGACCTCAATAGAGGGTAGTAAATTTCATCCGAAGCTCTAGAGGGCATTCCTAATTTCTGATAATCTGGATGGTTCACCATTCCATCTTCCAAAAAAACAATATAGTTTTTACTATTCAGCTTCTTACCTTTTTCATTTAAGTAAATATCATAGTCAAAATTATGAGAGTTAATCTCAAACTTACCATTTTTAGATTGTGAAACGCTACCAGACGAAACATTAATATCGTAGCAATCCATTTTATTGCGCTCAGACAAAATCTTATAAAAATAATAAAAAACTTTCTTTGCTGTCTTCTTAGCCCCGTCAGTAATAGTATTATTTTGAAGAATAATGAAATAATCCTTTATTGTAGGCTTCCAAATTGACATCACTTTTGGTGAATGATGAAGTCTTACTATAATCGCTCCCTTCTCTTGAAACCAACAAGTAGAATAATTTTGAAATATTGCAGATCTTTGATCAATTACAAAAGCCTTATCTATATGCTTAATCTTGTGATTTATATCTTTAAAATTCTCAAAAATATATCTGTTAACCTTATTTCTTTCTACTTCTGACTCAAAACCTACTTTAGAGATTTTGTCACGTCTTAAGAGACTAAAGTCCCATAGGGATACTTCGATATTATTTTTAGCAAAAGTAGCTAGACCAAATCTAACAAAGTCTCTTTCAGAAAAAGTTGCATCTATTAAAAAAATTATTTTCATTTAAATGTCGATATCTATAGAATCTTACTAAGTATTTTTTTCAAAATTTCTATTTGATTCATTATTTCATTTTCAGGAGTTTTTACCATTATAGGAAGTGCTACACATTTTTCAAGGATTTGACTCGAAGTCAATATTGAGTCATTTAATTCATCAATATCTAGTTGAAAATAAGAAAGCATATGATCCCAGTATTTAACAAAGTGCCATTCAATAGCATCAGGGACATTTTTTGTACCAAAACCTTCTTTTTTTAAACTATCAACAAAAGTATTAGCAATTTCTTTATTAGCAAACTGAATAATTAGCGTGTCACACAATGGCTTGCATTTTTTTGGAATTTTACGAAGTTTTATGCCATCTATTTCTAATAAAAAAGTTTCTATGATGGAATAGTTTTTACGATTTTTTTCAACAATGTAATCAAGCTTTTCCAATTGAACTTTAGCAATTACTGCTTGAATCTCAGTCATTCGATAGTTGAATCCATGAATACGATGCGTATCTTTACCTCGTGGCAATTTTTTATTATACATATGGCCATGATCATGATATTCACGTGCTAATAAATATATTTCTCTGTTATTTGTAGTAATCATCCCACCTTCTCCCGCAATTACAGTCTTGCCTGCATCAAAACTCCATGTTGCAACATCACATTGAGCACCCAGCTTTTCATCTCCCCACTCAGCTCCAAGAGATTCGCACGCATCATCTAAAACTGGTAAGTTATATTTCTTGGCAATTTCAAAAATTTTATCTTGTTCTGTAGAAACTCCAAGCATATGAACCGGAATGATAGCAGAGGTTTTATTAGTTATTGCTGATTCAAGCTCATAGGGATTCATGTTAAGGGTTTCGTCAATATTCACAAAGACTGGTTTTGCACCAATATCAATAATTGCCTCTGCTGTTGCGATAAATGTAAATGCTTGAGTAATGACTTCATCTCCAGGCTTTACACCAATCGCCACTAGAGCAATTTTTAAAGCAGCAGTTCCTGATGAAACAGCTTGAGCATAACTAACACCTAAATAGTTAGCAAATTTTTTCTCAAATTCTCTTACATGGTATCTTTTATTTCGAATATTATCAAAACCATGAGCAAATAAAATACCTCCATCATCAAACAGCTCATTTACAGCTTTGCGTTCCTCATCACCTATTAATTCAAATCCTGGCACCTATCTGACTCCTCTATTTCTTTTAATAAATTTATTCGAGAATATATCAGCAATTAATACAACAGAAGAATGAATATTGCTAGCAGCATATTTATCAAAGATACTAGCATCACAAACATACAAACCCTCCGTTCCTTTTAATTCAAAATTAGAATTAACTTCTTTTTGAGTGCCGCCAATTAAATGGTGTCCACTGAATATATTATCAATAATATATTTTTCAGAGTTATATTCAATATCAATCTCATTTTCAATTTTTAAGATATGATCATTGATTGGACTAGATCTAAGTAATTTCAAACAAAAACTTAATGCCAGCTGAAGAAGCTCGATATCTTTTTTTGAAGACAAGTACATTGGATCAATAATATCAATAGATTTATCTAATTTAATAATACCTTTGGATTTAGGATGAATATTGGTAATTGAGAGTGAAAATCCTGGCTTGCTACTACTAAAAAATTTTCCATCACTTCCGTGCCTTCCAGTTTCACTAAACTGAACAACTTGAATTCTTGTATCAATGACCCCATCATTATCAAGATCTAAATGAACAGAAGAAGAGGCGCCAGTACCCTTCATTAGAGTAGCCTTCCCTGAAAAATGTTTTATAACTAATATGATTTTTTGATAAAAATTATCAGAAATTTCATTTAAAGAGCCAAAATTTTTATTTGTTAAGACATTAACCCTTAGATTTGTATGGTCCTGAATATCTTTACCAAAAGTAAGAGCATTCAGAATATCATTACCCTGCTTTTGTAGTCTAACATTTTCATTCAATAAAAGTTTACATGTTCCAATAACCCCTCCAGACAAGATTACATAATCAGCCTTAATCTCCCTTAAATTTGTCTTAACTCCAACTACTTTTGAACCATTAAATACAAATTCTTCTACAAGTTCGCAAATGCAATATTTAAATTTATATTTTCTAATAGTTGATAATACTGAAGTTCGAAAAAATTTTCTTACAGTATTATTAATAGGCCCACAAGATTCAAAGTCAGAGTAATTTGAATCTCCTTTTGGTATACCATTTTGGTTTAAGGTATCTATAAAAGCCGCATCAATAATATTTTGATGAGATGAAGACAAGGTGATTTTAGATTTATTTTTTGGATTAATTGAATAAATTTTTTTATAACTGTTAATTAAATCCTCATAATTTTTTTCAAATTTTTTCAAAATATCTAACCAAGAATTTTTACTCCCAAGCATATGTACACAGCCATTAATAACCGATGCACCACCAAGAATATTTGATTCAAAGAATGGAATATTTCGACTATTCGACATTATAAAATTCCTTTTAGACATATACTTCAGTTTTTTACTTCTAAATAGAAGGCCAATCATTAGTGGAGGCATAAACCTTTTTGGATATTTTTTATATTGACTTTTTTCAATTACAATTACATCAAAATAATCTTGTAAGTTATTAGCAATTATCAAGCCAGCAGTTCCACCACCAATAATTACTACTTTTTTTTTGCTATTATTTTGCATTATAAATTGCCCTGGCAAGTTCTAAATCAAATTTTGAGTCAATATCAATTGATTTAAACTTCTCCATTTTATAAACTTCAGGATCATCTCCTATTAAATCCTCAGTCTCTAAAAAATGACTTGTTTCTGATATATATATACCACCATTAATAAAAAGAACTTCGGGGTATGATTGTCTTTCAGAGTGGCCCAAACCAATCTCTAACCTTTTAAAATTCCCATCTAAATTTTTAAAAAGGCAATCCCCAGGATGTTGAATTGGCTCACTAACTGAAACTAGAGTTTTCTTATCTGAATTTTCAAATTTATTAATAGCATTATTTATATCATTAAAATCCCTAAATGGAGACGTTGGCTGTAACAAAATTATATTGGGTGGAATTTTATTGTATTCAGATTTATACCAATCAATTGAATGACGAATAACATCTGTAATTTTTGCTGTATCAGTAGATAAAATATCTGGCCTCATAAATGGAACTTCGATACCAATCTCAATAGCTAAAGATAATATATTATGATCATCTGAACTAATTATTATATTTTGGGGCAAGATAATAGATCTTGCAGCTTCAATAGTAAATTGAATTAAGGGCTTATCATCGATCTTCTCCAGATTTTTTCCAGGAATCCCCTTAGAGCCTTTTCTTGCTGGAATAATCGCCAAAAAAGAATTAGTTTTCTGCATTAAAATAACTGTTTAAATTCTGCATTTGCCTGATTGTATTCAGATACCCTTCCAATATCTAGCCAATATTCTTGAAGAGGAAAAGCAGTAGTATTTATGCCCATAGAAATAATTTTTTGAAATAGAGTAGTTATGTCGTAGTATTCATTATGAGGAATTAAATCAATACACTCCGGCTCTAGTATATAAATTCCTGCATTTACAAAAAAATTATGCATAGGTTTTTCATCTATAGATTCTATTTTTTCATTACTGCAAGAAACAACTCCAAAAGGGACAGTATAATCATATGATCGAACACACATTGTTGCTTTCGAATTATTACTTTTATGAAAATCAAGCATTTTTTTGAAATCTACATTTGTTAATAAATCTCCATTCATCACGAAGAATGCCTCAGTGGGATTTTTTTCTAACAAAGTTAATGCACCTATAGTGCCCATTTTTTTATCTTCTATAATGTATTCAATATTTACTCCAAATTTACTTCCATCTTTAAAGTAATCTTGAATTTTTTCAGACTTAAAGCCCGTACACATAATTATTTTAGAAAAACCACTCTTAGCAAACCCCTCAACAATTGTCTCTAAGATTGGCTTACCCCCTATTTTTAACATTGGTTTAGGAACATCGTTGGTAAGAGGTCTTAATCGAGAACCTAGACCTCCAACCATTAAAATTACTGAATTATTATAACTTTCATCTGGAAAAATATCCTTTAGTAATTCTATTCCTACCAGAATATCATCATCATTAACAATTGGAATTTGATGTATTTTTTTAGTTTTAAAAATATTAATTATTTGTTCATGAGAGTTATTTATATTTGCTGTAATAGGATTTTTATTACTTATAGTATCAACAGATTCACTCAAAGAGATATTATTTAGTAAGCCTTTTCTGATATCACCATCAGTTACTGTTCCAATTAACCGCTGATTTTTATCAACTATTAAGCAAATTTGTTTAGCACTTTTATCAATAATTTCAATGACATCTTTAATAGATGCATATTCATTTGAAATTATATCTTGTATATTTTTCACTAGTTATTTTTCCTATATTGGATTTATTAAATATCGCTTCTACTGTATTAATTACTTTTCATAAGAACAAATCTCTTTTAAAAAAACTTAAATGTCAAAGAAGGATTTTTTAATAATATTATCTAATTTTTTTTCTTTTATGATTGAAGCTATTTTTTTACTTGCCCCTCCATCTCCGTATGGGTTAATAACATTATTTATAATTTCTTGAAAATCGCTAGAATACAATTTTACTAATGCACCATCAATACTTTCTTTTTTTGGAAAGCAATGAATAACACTCTTAGCTTGAATACGACCCTTTTGTCTATCACCTATATCAATTGTTCCAATTTTAAAACTTGGTGCTTCAATTAAGCCACTTGAACTATTACCTATTACTGCGTCCATAAATTGTAAAGCACTAAGATAATGCAATTGACCCATGGATTTATATGCGATTGAGTTTCCTTGTTGCGCAACATAATTATCTATCATAGTATTAATAATTCTACCTCCTGTATCACTATTTGCTTTTGTAAATATTATTTTTGTATTTTTTAAATTACAAATAGAATCAAGCAGCTCTTGAAATTGATATTCAGAAGTAGACTTCTCGAGAGTTACTGGATGAAATGTAACCAAAATATTTTTATCAGCAAGTTTTAAGCCTACAGAGTTTTCAAAATCGTCCTTAGATAACAACTTTAATTTATTAATATTATCAATACCTAAGCCCCCAACATTGAAAACTCTATTAGGATTCTCTCCAAGCTGAATAATTCTACTTCTATATTTTTCAGTCGCAGCAAAATGCAAGTGGCTCATCTTAGTTATTGAGTGTCTGATTGACTCATCAATTGCACCTTCAGTAGACTCTCCACCATGCAAATGTGCTACTGGAACTTTCATGATCAATGCCACAGTTACGGCAGAAAAAATTTCAAAGCGATCTCCTAAAACTAATAGTAACTCAGGTTTTAAATCATTAAATACATCTGCAAATCCAGTTACCCCTATGCCCATTGATTTACTAATAGCTAGATCAGTATCGGATGTAAGTGATATATCTACTTTATTATTGATGGTAAAACCATCTTTTTCAATTTGCTTATAGGTATTACCAAATTCTTCAGATAAATGCATTCCAGTAACTACAAGTTGCAATTCCATATCATTATCATCATCAATTTCTTTCATTAACCAATAAAGTAAGCCATATTCTGCTCTTGATCCAGTAACAACACAGATCTTTCTTTTTTTCATATTAATTCATCTGCATTATAATTTTTCTTTGCAATTGAGCCAATAATTTCATCCCATCTCATTGGACTAATTCCATCTCCTGGTCTTTTAATAGTGATATTTTTTTCATTTAATAAATCACCTTTTTTAATATCTTGATTGGCTACTATAGATTTTCTGACAACATTTATATTAATTTGCTCACTTCTTGATGGTTTCTTTTCACCATTACCCAAAGCAATTTCAATATTTCTAATTGCCATAACCATAGATTTAAGTTCATTAGGTTCTAATGATGCTTTATGGTCTGGACCAGCCATAGTTTTATCTAATGTAAAGTGTTTTTCAATAATACTTGCGCCCATTGCCACTGCAGCTATGTCTACTTCAAACCCTAAAGTATGATCACTGTAACCAACGGCTATTCCAAATTTTCTTTGAATCGTAATCATAGCATTGAGATTTACATCTTCCATCGGAGTCGGGTACATTGTATTTGCATGAAGGATTGTGATATTTTCTTTTCTGGATCCGGCCTGTATTAGAATATTTAAAGCATTCTCAATCTCTTTAAGTGTTGACATTCCAGTTGATAGGACTAATTTCTTGCCTAATGAGCCAATATGTCTTAAATAGGGTAAATTATTGATTTCACCGCTAGGTATTTTGAAAATTTGCAATTCTAGGTTATTTAACATATCAATACTACCATGATCAAATGGAGTAGATAGGAACATAATGTCTTTTTCTTGACAATAATCTATCAATTCTTTATGGGTTTCCATATTAAGCTCAAGTTTTTTAATCATATCAAATTGTGACTCTAAAGCATCGGTAGTTTTTTTTTGATACTCAGCTTTTTCAGCAGTTTTGGATACTAAATTTTCAGTTTTAAACGTTTGAAACTTCACAGCATCAGCCCCAGACTCAGCAGCAGCAGTAATCAATTCTTTTGCTAATTTGATAGAGCCATTATGGTTAACTCCAGCTTCAGCAATAACAAAAACATTCATTTAAGAACACTCCCAGCCTTTGCAAAAAAATTATCATTAATTTGAATATATTCCTTTGTCACAACACCACTTCCAATAAAACTCCCTTTACCAACAACAACACCTCCATTTATTACCACATTGGTAGAGATGTGGCAATGATTTCCAATGGTACTATCATGCTCTACTACTGATTTTGTGTTAATAATACAATTATCTCCAATAACTGCACCTGCATTAATAATGGCATCATGCATAATTACTGAACCTTTTCCAATATTTGCATGCTGTGAAACATATGCTCTTGGTGAAACAACACTTGGCAAAGTGAATCCTAATTTTAGAACTTTATTAAATAAACTGATTCTTTTTGATGGGCTACTTATTTGTCCAATAGTTATTATTACACTCTTACATTGATTAACTAACCTTTTCAAATCTGAATCATTACCTATAGTTGGATACCCAAGGACAATTTTTCCTAATAACTCCTGCTTGTCAACAATACCAATGATCTTAAATCTTCCTTCCTGTTCTATAACATCTATAACAGCCTTACAATGTCCACCACCACCAATTAAAATAATATCTTTCATAAAATGTCACTATTAAGAATGTTGATTACACAAACTTCTAGCCACTCTGCATTAATTAGATTTTCATCTTGAGTTTTTTTAAAAACAGGTAATTTATTCATTATCGACTAAAAGTTCAAATTGAATTCTAATTTTGACGTTCATGAGGAATATTATAGTATCTCTGATCTTCTGGATCCTGAATAACACCCTCAAGAATCATTCGCTTAACTTCTTTAATACCATCAGCTACTCTCATGGTAATTTCAAAACCTAATTCACGTTTAATTTTATCGCTATTAACGCGGTAATCACGAGGGTCATCATTCTTATCTACATATTTTATTTTAGAATCTGGAATTACCTTCTTTATTTCATCTATTAACATTTGTTTCGTATAATTTTCAGAAGTGTCGCCAACATTAAATACATTATATGCAACCTTGTCTATCGAAGAACGTAACACTGTAATAAAAGCATTTGAAAAGTCTTTTACATGGCAATATGGCCTCCAAAATTGCTCACCAAAAATGATTAATTCCCTACCTAAGGCTAGATCTTTAGTAAATTCGTTAACTGTTAAATCAAACCTCATTCTTGGAGAAAGTCCGTATACAGTAGAAAATCTAAGCGATGTTGGAGAGAAATTTGAATTTTTATTAATCTCATTAAGCATGTACTTTTCAAACTTCACCTTCAATTCTGCATATAGAGAGACTGGAGCAAGCACAGAATCTTCATCCACATATGATTCAGGGTCATCCATTTTTCCATAATTACTGCAAGTAGAAGCAAAGACAAACTTAGGAATGCCAATCTCTATGCATTTGTCTAAAAGCCACTTGGATGACTCCCAATTAGTTTTTTCTGCGAGTTCAGATTGCATTCTACATGCTGGATCACCTACTATTGCAGCCAAGTGAATAACCGCATCAAAATTATTATTATTCAAAACGTTATTCAATTTATCCCAATCATTCACATCACATTTAATAAATGTGAAATTTTCATTGTGCCAAATATCTAATAACGACTCCCCACCAAACATTAGTTTATCAACGCAAGTTACAGAGTATCCTTGAAAAAGAAGCTCCCTTAATAAACCAGATCCTACGTAACCTGCACCTCCCGTAACCAATATGTACTCCATATTTAACTCCTTATTTAAAATATTTGCTATGTTACCAAATTGTTTCACCATAAAACTAACTCCAACTCACTTCATTTGTGTCATAAAGCTACATCCTAATTATAAATTTACTTACTTTAGATATAGTTTTTATTTCAGAGTTCAAATATTATAGAATTAACTATTCTAAGCTTTTTTTCTAAGCTTAGACATTTCAATAGAATTGAGAATTATTACAATAAAGCTATGTAAAATTTAAAAAATTTAATGTTAGTTCAAGCAAATATTTTTTTTGAAATACAAGTGATGTTTTACTAACACAACTAGCTTCATGATATAAATAAATAGAGTCAGCCTCTCATTTCTTAACCAAATAATTATGTCTAGAATTTTTAGATAAGTTATTCCTAATTTAAGTTATAAATCTTAATTATTCAAATCAAGATTATCATAAATTAATTTTAAATTATGTTGTATTCTCTCTCTAACATTACCATCAGAAAGATTAGAGAATACTTCAGTTTTAATTTTATCTCTTTTCACTTGTGGAATAACATAATTATTATCGATAAAACTTGCAAACATTTCCTTTAATTCTTCAAAGGAGTGGCAATAGTAATCTTGCATTGATTCTGGAAACCATCTCGATAAAGAATGCGTGTAGTTGATTCCATAATCTACAACAATAACATTCATACCTGCAGAAGCACACTCTTCAGCCAGTGAAGTTGGGTTTGCAATAATTAAATCTGCGCTAGCACATAAATGATAAGATCTAAATTTTTTATTAGAATCAGAATCAGAATCAACATTAACATTTTTTATGCTATTAACACGATCAATAACTTTTTGATGAAATTCACTCTTTAACCAATCACAATTTTTTCCACGAAAAATAAACTCCACATTAGGATGACTCTCTGCAAGATCAAGAATTTCCTCTCTAAATCTAATATCATTAACCATATTAACTACTGGGTAAAACTTTCGCTGGCATTCGTCATCGAGTTCAACATGGTAGTCCAAGACAACAACCCGCAAGTGTTCAACTTGCTCTATTTTATCAAAAAAATGATCTGTACGAAAAAACCCTACAGGTATTGTCTCACCAATTGAGGACATATTATTACTCTTTAAATAAGAAGATGTGAAATCTGATATAGTTAATTGCACATCTAATATATATGGCCATGAATTAAGAAACGTAATTATAAATCTCTCCTGAATAGCTATAGTTTTTATTTTATAGTGCTCTAATGATAGAGCCAATCCTTGTGGTAACAGCATATCATAGCCAATAAGAGCAATAGATGCATTCTTATAACGAGTCATTGAATTCCTATAAGACATAAAAATAAAATACATTGATATTAAAGGAAATAGCAAAGTTATTTTAGTAGAAAAATGCAATCTCTCAATCCATCTCACTTTAAATAATAGCTGAAAAGAAAATTTAACTACTTTATATAAATCTAATAGGCTTAAATTACCTGCTGGTAATAACCTATATTCAAAATCGTCCACACCAAGATATTTCTTAATATAAGGAGTTTCTTGGCTGATGTCTGCTCTTGTGCTAAAAGTTAAGTGCAATATATTAGACGGATGAAATGGTGAATTTATGTCCTTAGAATAAAAACAATCTCTGGGTGGATTTCCGCTTCCTTTAGTAATAAAGTGTTGATCGAATAATAGCACTTTCTGATTATCTTTTGATATGTGATTATTATCTTCAGTTGAACGCTGATTTGACTTATAATTGAAAATATCATTAAGATATGCCTTTAAAAAAGAAACAACCCTCTTCATTACAATAAAGAATAAAGAGATAATAAATCTTGAATAGCAAAAAATATTAAAAGCCCTAATATTTGATTTCTTCCAAAAAAATTTCTCTCCTGGCTTCATAGAAGTGAAATTAATAATAGTCACATCTCTATAATGAGACTGCCCTAACCAATAAATAATTTTATATTGAAGGGATAGAGGAGTTAAATAATTATGCAAATATATTTTACATTTATGAATTATTTTATCGTTATTAGGAAAATACTTAGTAATAAAACTAGTTAAGTATTCATCTTCAAATAATTGATTAATATGATTCTTTATTAAGCCCCTATAATCTCCATTCAAAACATCTGGCTCAATTTTGTTTATAGTAAAGTCCATATAAACAATGTCTTTATCAATTAAATACAAACTCTGTATTTTTTTAACAAAAAAAGATTTCTCACATGTTGTTACAAGAACCTTCCACCCAAAAAATTTTGTTACAAATAAAAAAAATAAAGATATCAGTGACAATTTTTTAAATACGAAAATTAGTTGCATTTTAAATTTATAGTAATTTACACAATGTCAGTCTTAACCAATTAAATCCCAAGTAATTGGCTGACCCTTATATGCAGAATTCTTAATCTTTTTACCAATAAACTGTTCATAATATTTAGGAGGCAACCCAGCGCCTGGTCTAACAATTCTTAAGTTGACTTTGGTAAAAACCTCCCCAGCCTTCATATCTTCTGCAATATAAAGTGAGCGCCTGAACATTTTTGATTTTTCTTCACTATCTGTAACTCCATAAACTACAGAGCCTAGAGATTTCCATGCTATTTCAGTCTCTATAACTAACGACTTTAACTCATCTGGCTCAAGAGAAAATGCGCTATCCACTCCGCCATCTGCTCGTGATAAGGTAAAGTGCTTTTCTATCACGGTAGCGCCTAGTGCTACTGCAGCAACTGCAACACCAATACCAGCTGTATGATCAGAAAGGCCAACCTCACAACCAAATAGATTTTTCATATGAGGAATAGTTAATACATTGCTATTTTCTGCTGAAGAAGGGTATGTACTTGTACATTTTAATAAGATAATATCTTTACAACCTGCCTTTCTTGCAGTAGTTACTGCCTCATCCAACTCTGCTATAGATGCCATTCCTGTTGAGATAATCAAGGGCTTTCCAGTTGATGCTACTTTATGTATTAGTTGCAAATAGTTATTCTCAAAAGATGCAATTTTATAAGCTGGAACATTTAACTCCTCTAGAAAATCAACAGCATTCTCATCAAATGGCGAGCTAAAGCAAATCATTCCTAATTCATTAGCTCTTTTCATTATTGGCTTGTGCCACTCCCATGGAGTAAACGCTTCTTTATATAGGTCATACAAATTTTTTCCTTTCCAGAGACTTTCATGACCTATAAAAAACTCCCCATCATTTATATTCAATGTCATTGAATCTGCAGTATAGGTTTGTAGCTTCAAAGCATGGGCTCCAGATTTTGCTGCAGCCTCAACAATTTCTAGTGCTCTATCAAGAGATTGGTTATGATTCCCAGACATCTCTGCAATCACAAACGGTTTACTTCCATTACCAATTGAAATATCTTTTATTTTTATTTCCATAAATTTCTATCTATTGTATTAATCATTAAATTCTAAGTTTTAACTATTTAGAAATAGGATCACATTCAGAAACTAATTCAAACTTTTTAAGTTTATTAACGATTGGAACTAACTCCCAAAATGGTTTATCAATTAACTCGGCTATTTCAAGCAAACTAATAGTGCCATCACAATAGGTAAGTATGTTCATCATAGTCTCTACTTGCTTGCGTGTATTCTTAGTACTAAGTGTTGGATACAAACCACGCTTTCCTAATTGCGGTTCACATAAAACCGTTACTTTATAAAATTTATTTCCCTCTATTACTGATATAGCACTTTTTATAGCTTCAAATCCCTCCTCTAAGCCCTTAGCTGTTACCAGATTTAAATTATCCAAAGAGGAGTGATACTCAGGATATTCGCCATATTTACTACGCATAATTGTTGCAATTGGAAGGTCTACACCTGGAGCGCAGTACTGCCTCTCATCACTACCTCTATCAGCCCATGTGTAGCGTAAAAAATTAGAATCTATATGCTTTAGTACATGAAGAGAAACTTTATCAGAAAGTGTATTTCCATGACGAGATGGTAAATATGAATAGCACCTTTCATCCCCAATACAGGTAATGTTGAACCCTGCTATTACATTTTTCTTAAGATGCTCAAAATGCTTACTAAGATACAAAATTGATCCAATTGTCTCTGGAATATATATTATTCTATAAGTATATTCCAAGTCTTTTAGAGAAGATAGCCACTTAACTATGGCTGTTGTAACTACAGGCCCAGATAACTCATTATTAG